>Ga0302325_10000448_pt1 | contig 115099 bp, 135 predicted proteins | sample Palsa_T0_2_FD_201948 | JGI IMG/M metagenome (GOLD analysis project Ga0302325, IMG submission 201948) | Peat permafrost microbial communities from Stordalen Mire near Abisko, Sweden - Palsa_T0_2 | ecosystem: Environmental > Terrestrial > Soil > Palsa > Peat permafrost | place: Sweden: Abisko...
TGACTCGCAAGTGCGGCCTTACGATCGACAACCTGCTCGAGGCCGAGATCGTGCTCGCGAGCGGTGAGAAGGTCCGTGCCGCCGCGGACGAGCACCCCGACCTCTACTGGGCGATCCGGGGCGGTGGCGGCAACTTCGGCGTCGTCACCTCCTTCCTGTTCCGGCTGCACGAGGTCTCGACGGTCGTCGGCGGCCCGACCTTCTGGCCGGTCGAGCTGGGCGCCGAGGTGCTGGCCGCGTACCGAGACTTCCTGCCGAACGCCCCGCGCGAGCTCAACGGCTTCTTCGCCTTCGCGTCGGTCCCGCCGGCGCCGCCGTTCCCCGAGGAGCTCCATCTGCGCAAGGTCTGCGGAGTCGTCTGGTGTTATGCGGGGGCTCCCGAGAACGCCGCCGAGGCGATGGCCCCGCTGCTGGACGCCCTGCCGGAGCCCTTGCTGCACGCGGTTCAGCCGATGCCCCTCCCCGCTCTCCAGGGCGCCTTCGACCCCGTTTATCCCGCCGGGGACCAGTGGTACTGGCGCGCCGATTTCGTCAAGGAGATCCCCGACACCGCCGTCGAGGCGCACGCCAAGTTCGGCGCTGAAATGCCGACGTGGCAGTCGACGATGCACCTGTACCCGGTCGACGGAGCAGCCCACGACGTCGGCACATCCGACACCCCGTGGAGCTACCGCGACGCGGTCTGGGGCTCGGTCTTCGCCGGCGTCGATCACGACCCCGCCAACGTCGAGGCCATCCGCCGCTGGTGCGTCGACTACTTCGAGGCGCTTCACCCACACTCCGCCGGCGGTGCTTACGTGAACATGATGATGAACGAGGGCCAGGAGCGGGTACGGGCGAGCTACCGCCACAACTACGATCGACTGGCGCAGATCAAGGGCACCTACGACCCGGACAACCGCTTCCGGGTGAACCAGAATATCCTTCCCGCGAGCACGCCAGCGACGCCTTCACCCAGCGCGATGCGCTGACAGCCTGATCACCATGCCCCTCTACATGGACCGCCACGATCTCCCGGACGCGACCGCTGCCGACGTCGCAGCCGCCCACATGCGCGATCTCGAGGTTCAGGATGAGTTCGGTGTGCGCTTCGTTACCTACTGGTTCGAAGAGGACGCGGGGAGTGGCTTTGCCTGATCGAGGGCCCCGACGAGGAGGCCGTTGAGGCAGCGCATCGGGCAGCCCACGGGCTGCTTCCGTCGAACGTCATCGAGGTCGATAAGGCCGTCGTGCATGGCTTCTTCGGTCGGCTCAATACCCATCCTCCGGGGGAACCATACGTAGAGAGCGCCTTCCGGGCGATCCTGTTCACTGACATGGTCGACTCCACTCGTCTCACCCAGCAATTGGGAGACCGTGCAGCGATGAGGTTTCTGCGGGCACACGACTCAGTCGTGCGCGCTGCCCTGGCACGCTTCGGCGGCAGCGAGGTCAAGCACACCGGCGACGGCATCATGGCGGCGTTCACCTCTGCGTTCCAGGCCGTCTCCGCGGCAATGCAAATCCAGCGGGCGCTGCAGGAGCGCGACGAACCGGGGCATGGGGACCTGCACGTGCGTGTCGGGGTTGCGGCCGGGGAGCCCGTCACCGAGCAAGACGATCTCTTTGGCGCGGCGGTGCAGCAGGCCGCGCGATTGTGCGCGTGGGCTCAGCCGGATTGCATCGTGGTTTCCTCCGGGGTGCACGATCTCTGTCGCGGCAAGGGAATCCGGTTCTCCGACGGCGGCCCAATCGCCATGAAGGGCTTCGACGAGCCGATCGGGCACTTCCAAGTCGAGTGGCGAGCCTGAGCGTCAGGACTTCGCTGCATTTCCTGTGTCGCTGGGGCCGCAGCAAGGGGCAGCTCGCGGACGAAGCCGGCTGCGTGCCTTCCTGCACTAGCGTGAGGGACGTGTCCGCACGCAACGGCATACCAGCGCTGCTGGTGGCGATCGCGGCGCTCGCGAGCGTGCCGGCGAGCGCTGTCGGCGCAGCGCAGGCGACCGGCGGCTGCGCTGGCCACCTGCTCGAGCAGGTCAGCGGCGGGACGCTCACCGAACAGATCGTCGCGCATGGCCAGGGGCCTGAAACCGAGCTCATTCACCTGTGCAGCTCCTCCGGCGACAGGCGGTTCACGTTCCCTGAAGGACCCCAGGGCTATGCCTACTCGTTCATCTTCGCCGGTCTGGCGTTCGCGGGCGGCGAAACCGCGGCGCTTGCGTGGTCGTGGGCGTTCCAGGCGCCACCCGAGCTGTGGGTGGTGAGCCTCGTCACGCACAAGGTGCTGTTCAGGAAAGCGCTTCCGCGCGACTCCGCGGACCCGGAAACGGTCCTGCTCGGCAAGCTGGTGCTACGGCGCGACGGGTCGGTCGCGTGGACCCAGCTCTCCACGAGCGGCGCGTGCGAGGTCCTCGAGCACACGAGCAGGGGCACGCGCGTGCTGAATCCCACCCACCAAGCGCAGCCCGACTCCCTGACCCTCACCGGGACGACCCTGCGCTGGCTCGAACAGGATGGGCAGGCGCGCACGACCACGCTGCGCTGACAGCTACAGCAGTCGCTGCTCGACTGCGTCGGCGGCTGCACTGGCGCCGCCGGCGGCGGCGAACGCGGCAGCGATCCGCTGCGCTCCATCGCGTCGGGCGATCGCCTGGTGGACCTTGTCGCGGAGGCGGTCGGTACGCAGGCGCGCGGCTGGCAGGCGCGTTCCGGCTCCTGCCACCTCGACGCGACGGGCGACCTCGAGCTGGTCGCGGCCGAACGGCACGACGCACACCGGCACGCCGCGCGCGAGCGCCTTCTGCGTGGAGCCCATGCCGCCGTGCGTGACAGCGCAGATCGCGCGTTCGAGCAGCGGCCGGTGCGGAACGAAGCGCTCTACGCGCGCGTTCGCAGGTGGCTGGAAGTCCGTGGGCTCACCCGCCGGCACCGTTGCCACCACACGGACCGGCTCGTCGGCCAGCGCTTGCAGCGCGACCTGCACCAGCCGGCCGTCGTCTTGGAAGACCGACGATGTGTTCACGAGCACCAGCGGCTCGTGCGTCTGCTCCAGCCACAGTGGCGGCTCTGAGGTCGGCTCCCACTCGCACGGCCCGGTCATGACCAGGTTCTCGGGCCAGTCCCGCCGCGGATACTCGAACGGCTCGGCGGTGGTGTAGAGCAGCAGCGTTGGGCGGGCGAACATCTCTTCCATCGTCGCGACCGGCGTCACGCCCATGCGCTCGCGGATGGCGTTCAGCGCCGGGCGCATCTCCCGCTCGACGATCCCGATCACAAGCGGACGCATGACCCGGTCGCGCATGCGGCCGGGAAGGCCGCGTGCAGGCGGCAGACCGGGGCCAAACGGCGGCGCGTCGTCGGAGCGCAGCGGCAGCGGAAAGGGGCAGAGCGCCGCCCACGGTCCTCCCCACTCCTCGGCTGCGATCAGAGCGCCCCAGCTGTTGATGTCCACGACCAGCGCGTCAGGCGACGTCTCGGCGATCGCGCGCTGTAGATCGGGCCCGTCGTGCTCGGCACGGGCCCCGAAAGCCCGCGCGCTGCGGCGCACCGACTGGCGCGGACTGCTCACGCGCCAATAGTCGGTCTCGATCGCCTCGACCTGCGCTCCGATCGGCGCGGCCTCGAAACCGCGCTCCTGCATCAGCTCCACGTGCGAGGAGAACGTGCGCAGCGCGATCTCGTGCCCGCGACGGTGCAACTCATCGAGGATCGAAGTGAGCGAGAACAGGTGACTTCTCGCCGGCGAGGTGTAGGCGAGGATGCGCGCCATCGGGGACTCATACCACGCGCGCGTCAACTGTGAGCGGCGGCGTCTCAGACTGTCAAGACGCCGCTCGCGCTCTGATCAAGCGGCAGCTGCACGCGCCTGCTGGAAGTAGTGCCCCTCGTCGAGGTCCGCGATCAGCCCGGGGTGGGTCGGCTGCCAGCCGAGCAGCTCGCGGGTGAGCGCGCTGGAGGCCGGGCTGTCGGCCCCAAGGAAGCCGGCCAGCCAGGCGAAGTGCTCGCCCGCATCCTCGGGAGAGATCGAGACCGCCGGGAGGTCGAGATGGCGGCCGATCACCTCGGCCATGTCGCGGATCGGCACGCCCTCGTCGGCCACCGCATGCAGAGTCGATCCCGCCGGCGCGTGCTCCAGCGCGAGGCCGAACAGGCGAGCGGAATCGAGGCGGTGCACGGCGGGCCAGCGGTTGGTCCCGTCGCCGATGTAGCCGGAGACGCCCTTCTCGCGGGCGATGCCGACCAGGGCCGCCATGAAGCCGTTGTCTCCGTCGCCGTGATTGGTCGGCGGAAGTCGCACGACGGAGGAGCGCACGCCGCGGGCGCCCAGCGACAGCACATACTCGGCGGTCGCCCAACGCGTACGCGGACCGTCGCCCCATGCGGCCACCGCCGGGTTCGAGCCATGGCCGTCCTGCTCACTCGCCATTTGTCCCGGTGCCACCCCGAGCGTTCCGGAGGCGATGAGCAACGGCCGATCGGAGCCCGCCAGCGTCTCGCCGAGGGTCTCGACGGCGCGGCGATCCGCATCGGCGGCGCCCTGGAAGTCTCCCGAGAAAGCGATGTCGTGCTTGAACGCGAGGTGGATCACGCCATCTGACCTGCCGGCCGCATCCCGCAGGCGGTCGAGATCGTCGAGCGTGCCGCGGTGCACCTGCGCCCCGGCGGCGGTGAGGGCCTCGGCCGAGGCATCCGAGCGGGCGAGGCCGACGACCTGATGGCCCGCGCCGAGGAGCTCGGGAACGACGGCGGAGCCGATCCAGCCGGACGCTCCGGTGACGAATACGCGCATGAGAAAACCTCCAGGTAGACGCTTGACGACAGTGACTGACATCAATATAGCACGGATGTCAGCCACTGTCGTCGATAGCATCGGGGTATGGGCAGATGGGAGCCAAACGCGCGCGGCCGGCTCATGCAGGCGGCCTTCGCGCTCTACCGCGAGCGCGGATTCGAGCAGACCACGGTGGCGGACATCGCCAAGCGGGCGGGACTGACCGAGCGAACGTTCTTCCGGCACTTCGCCGACAAGCGCGAGGTTCTGTTCGCGGGCGCGGACGCGCTGCGAGAGCTGCTCGTCAGCACGGTCGCCGAGGCGCCCGCGTCGCTGGCGCCGATCGACGCGGCGGCCGCGGGCCTCGAGGCCGCCGGCGCTCTGATCCAGGAAGGACGCGAGCACGCGCATCAGCGCCAGGCCATCATCGCCGCCAGCGCGGAGCTTCAGGAGCGCGAGCTGATCAAGCTCGCATCGCTCGCCTCGGCGCTCGCCGAGGCGCTGCGCCGGCGCGGCGTCGACGAGCCGGCCGCGAGCCTGACCGCCGAGGCGGGAATCGCCGTCTTCAAGGTCGCGTTCGAGCGCTGGGTCGACGACACCGGCCGGCAGGAGCTGCCACGACTGATCCGCGAGTCGCTCGAGCAGCTGAAAGCCGTCACCGCGGGCCGGTAGCTCGCCCAGCTTCACACGGATCGGACATCGCTCTAGCGAGCCAGCGCTGGCGCCTTCGCCGGGCGAGTCCCTGCCACGACCCGTTCGACCGCGACCTGCACGCCGTGCTTGGGCGCGAGCGTGATCCCGCGCACCACGACCGGGTCGGGTCGTTCGCGCAGCGGTCGAAGCTCGACCCGCGGCACGGCGACGCGCAGGACCTCGGCGATCTCGGCGTGCGCGAGCGCGGCGCCGATGCAGCGCCGGATCCCGCCGCCGAACGGCAGCCACGAGTACGACTCGGCGCCGTCCTCGAGGAACCGCTCGGGGCGGAACTCGTGCGCGCGCGGGTACAGGTCCTCGCGCAGGTGTACGAGCACGATCGCCGGATACACCTTCACCCCGGCGGGCAGATCCCAGCCGGCGACCGTGCGCGGCACGGTCAGCGTGCGCTCGGCGGCGTCGATCACCGGGCGCAGCCGCAGCGTCTCCTTGACCACGGCGTCCAGATAGGCGTCGTCCTCCCCCGCTGCGAGCTCCTCGCGCAGACGGGCGAGCACAGCGGGGTTGCGCAGCAACAGCTCGAACGCGAACGCGAGCACGGTCGCCGTGGTCTCGTGCCCGGCGCCGAGCATCGTGAACAGCTCATCGCGCAGCTCGGAGTCGCTCATCGCCTCGCCCTGCTCGTCGCGTGCGCGCAGCAGCAGCGAGAGCACGTCACAGCGCTCCTCGAGGTCGGGCTCGTGGCGGCGGCGCTCGATTTCCTCATACAGCACCGCGTCCGCGGCGTGCAGCCGCCGTGCGAACACGCCGCCTGGGCTCAGGCGCCCGATGTCGGCGCGGGCGGCCGGCGCGATCACGAAGATCGGGCTGCTGTCGATCACCGCGATCAGCCGCTCGCGCAGCCGCTGCACGCGCTCGGGTTGTGTGACGCCGAACACCGCCCGGCAGATCACCTCGAAGGTCAGCGCCCGCATGCGCTCGCGCAGCACCAGCTCGGAGCCGGGGCGCCAGCTTGCGATCTCGTGCTCGGCGACCTCGCGGATCACCTCGCGGAAGGCAGCCACGCGCGTGCCCTGAAACGGCGCCAGCAGCAGCTTTCGCTGGCGCAGGTGCTCGGGGCCGTCGAGGACGAGCACCGAGTGCGGCCCGAGCACCGGTTCCATGAACGAGTTGGCCTCGCCCGCGCGCAGGTCGGACTGGTCGCCCGTGAACAGATCGCGGATCGCGTCGGGGTCGACGACGTAGACGCCGGTGCCGAAGCCCGTCAGGCGAACCGTGAACGCGTCGCCGTAGCGCGCCTGCCACTGCGCCAGCATCTCCAGCGGCCTGCGCATGAAGCGCACCGTGTTGACTACGGCGGGGGCGGACGGTCCGGGCGGGAGCGCCATCACAGGTAGTCTAGGTCCTGCGCCTCGCTTCGTGCGACCCTCGTCAGGGCTTCGATGTCCTCGACGTCGCCCGACCGTCCGGAGGCGTGCTTCATGCGGATGAGATCGTCCACGCCGACGATCCGCACGGCGATCCCGTCAAGGTCCGTGGTCAGGCTGCGCCTACGCATGCCGGCGTACTCGGCCGCGCCGGGGACCTCGTTGAGGATGTGCAGCTCGCCATGCCGGGTGCTGAGAGGCGGCACGATCGGAGCGAGGCGCAACTGCTCGGCGGAGGGGCCGGGGGCGCTCGGGCCGAGCCCCAGCGGGTGCGCCTCGAGAGCGACGAGCGCGGCTGCCAGTCGCTCGAAGTTCTCCGCGTCGGGGGCGGGCGTCACGTCGAGATCCCTGGTCGTGCGCCGGCGTCCGTGCACCTGCGCTGCAACGCCGCCGATCACCAGATAGTCCACCTCGTACTCGGCGAGCACCCGAAACAGCTCTCGGATGTCCAGCGGGCGTTCGCAGGCGTCGCTCACGGCCGCACGCGGCGCGTTGCCGGGTGGCCGGCCCTTCGTGCCTGCGCGCCCGCGATCTCGAGTTTGCCCGCCACCAGGTTCCACGATGCCGCCTCGCGCAGGCGCTCGCGCACGCTCAGGCGCGCAACCTCGCCATCCGCCTGGACCAGGGGCACGCTGTCGAGCTCGAGACGCTCGCCGAGCGCCATCAGCAGATGGTTGAGCCGCTCGAGCGTCGGCGACTCGGCTCCTCGCTCGATGCGGCTGATCGCGTCCTGGCTGGTCCTTGCCCGCAGCGCCAGGTGCCGCTGGCTGACGCCGTGCCGTGCCCTTGCCTCGCGTAGAAGCTCTGACGCGCTCGTGCTACACCGCATACGGTGTCAGAGTAGCAGTGGCGGCGGTCGAGCCACCTCCGGCGAGGTCGTGCCCAAAGCGTCGCGTTCGAGCTAAGCTCCCCAACGCATCGGGGGTGTGTGCCAGTGTCGCGCTACGGGGACTTCTACGAGAATCGCGTTACGGGGGAGCGCGTGGTCGTGCTGCGCGGTCCCGACGACATCGCGGCGGGACAGACCGGTCTCGCGCACCTGACCGTCAGCCCGCACGGCGCGGTCGCCGGAGAGCACGTCCACCCTCACATCCAGGAGCGGTTCGTCGTGATCTCAGGAGTCCTCGGCACGCGCCTGGACGGCGTGGAGCGCGATCTGCACGCGGGCGAGGAGGCGACGGCGACGCCGGGCATGCCCCACGACTGGTGGAACGCGGGTGAGAAGGACGCGAACGTGCTGGTCGAGCTCGACGGCCCGCCCGAGCATCGGCCCCGCTTCGAGGCGATGATCGCGACCATCTTCGGTCTGGCAAACGAAGGCCGCACGAACGCCAAGGGCCTCCCCCACCCGCTGCAGCTCGCGCTGCTGGCGCGCGAGTTCGACGACGTGATCCGCTTCACGCGCCCGCCACGCGCGGTCCAGATACCGCTGTTCGCGGTGCTCGGAGCGCTGGGACGCGCGCGCGGTCTGCGCCCGACTTACTCCCAGCATCTGCATCCCCACGGCCGCACGAGTCCGGACCCCGAGGTGCTCGAGTGGGCGGGAATCACCGCTCCCGTCGAGTCCCACCTGACGCGTCGCGGCCGGCACACGCCGAGGACCTAAGCGGCCTGCATTTCGCCGATCCAGTCGTCGAGCTCCTGCCAGCGCTCATACAGCCACGCGATCAGTTCGTCGCGATCGCGCGGCACCTCGGCGGCTGGGAAGCGCCAGAACTTCAGCCGCACGGTCGTGCCCACCAGCCCGCCCGACCAGATGTCGCTGATGTACTGGAAGCCATCGAGGCCGACGTGGCCGAAAATCACCACGTCGGCCTGGCGTGCGGATTCCAGAAGCACCAGCGTGCCGCCGAGCCGGGGTGGCAGAACGTTCTGCAGGCGAGCGGCGAGCGCTGCGATCTCCGGCTGGCGCTCGGCGATGATCTCCTTCGCGCGGGTGAGCTTCGCGGCCGTCCAGCGCGTGCCCTCGGGGTAGATCAACAAGCCGTCCTGTGAGGACATCTCGACGGTGAGAGCGCGCATCCGCTCCACCTCCGTCGCGGTGTCGCCCGACGCACGTCGCACGAACAGCGTCGGCACCCAGCGGCCGCCGATGTCGATCGTCGGAAGCATCTGCAGCTCGCGCTTGATGACGAAGCGGAAGCCGAGCCGGTGCGCGCGGCCGACGATCGCGTCGGGAAGCGCGTTGTCGATGATGCTCGCGTGGCGGATCATCACGAGCACCGGCCCCGGCCCGGCGAGCTCGAGCCCCTCGATCGCAAAGCGCAGGCCGAACAGCGCCCGGATGCCGGCGAGGTGGCTGGCGAGCCAGCGGCGCTTCAGGCGATACACGCGATCGCGCCGGCGAGGGCCATCACGTCCGCCTGAGAACGCCCAAATCCCGAGCAGGCCGACAAGCCCGTACATCTCGCCCACCAGGAACCACCACAGCATCGCCAGCAGGCGGACCGCCATCCAGGGCTTGCGGCGCCGCAGCCAAAGCGCCGCGTCGATCGCGACGGCGGCGATCAACAGCACGGGCGAGAGCAACGTCACCAGGACCAGGGCGATCGCCTCGACGGCGACACCGCGCACGCGACGCCACGCTCGGGAGGCGCGCGGGCTGTCGTCGGGGATCAGTGGTCCCAGCGCCACGCCGCGGACTACAGCATGAATGGGACGATCGCGTGGACGCGCGTGCTCAGAACTGGGGCTTGCCCTCCGCGAGGCGTTCGAGACCGTCGTCGGGGATCGGCTCCCAGGTGGCCGCGTAGGAGACGTAGGCGCGCCAGCTGGGCCGCACGCCCGGATCGCCGTCGAATGCGCCGAGGCGCACGCTCATCTGCGTCGGGTCCTGCGAATTGCGGCTGAACAGGTGGGCTCCACACTCGCTGCAGAAGCACTTCTCAAAGCCCCCGTCGGGATGGCGCCACGCCTTCACCAGATCCTCTCCCCGCAGCAGTCGCAGGGTGCGCCCGTCGATACGAGCCTGCGGGGAGGCCGCCGTCCCCGTGCGGCGCTGGCAGCGGGTGCAATGGCAGTAGCCTGCCGCCGGCGCCGGCTCGGTCAGCTCGAAGCGCACGCCGCCGCAAAGGCAGCCGCCCGTCAGCGAGGGGTCAGACACGGCGACAGTGTCGCATGGCCGGTCGTGCGCTCGAGCTGGCGCGCATGCGTCGACCGCGCCGGGCCGCCCGTCCTGCGCTACGCACGCATGTCGACCACCAACGGGATCCCGGTGTTGAACCAGTAGCGGTGGAGGTCCTTGATCTTCGCGCGGGTCGGCAGTCCGCGCAGATGAATGTCGCACTCGCCGTAGTCGAACAGGTTGACCGTCTCGCACAGCGCGTCCTTCGCAAGCTCGAGCTCCGCGGGGTCTTCCAGCTCGCGGGCGATGCCGGCGAACGTCCCGCCGCGGATCCGCAGCGTCACGTTCGGGTTCGCGCGGATGTTCCACACCCAAGCCGCGGTGGCCGACGGGCGTGATATCGCAAGCTGTGGAGGGCGAAGCTGGAGTATGTAAGCCTTGTCGGCCCGGCGGATCACGCGGACGCATTTGCGCCGCGTCTTGCCGGTCCTGCGTCCGGTCGTCGTGAGCACGCCATACCCAGCCGGCGGGCGGACGAGGAAGAACGGGAGCATCATCGCGCTCAGCGCGCGACCGTCCTTTGCCGAGCGGATCAGGCGCCCGTGCTTGGACGCGTGCTGGACGGCCGCCTCGCGTATGGCCGCCGGGCGTGCCAGGTCCTCACTGCTCGCTTGTGTTGGACGGGTGCTGATCGGATGGGTGCTGGTCGCGTCGGTCATCTCACTTCTCCTCCTCGGTGGTTGCGGGTGCTTCAGGTGATGAGGGCGGCGCATGCGCCGGTGCGCTGTGGTGGATGGCGGGGGCGCAAGGCTCCACCATCTCGACCATCACCGCTTCGGCTCGCGGGCGCTCCAGTTGCATGTCGCGGCGCAGGAGCTTCCACACGAGCAGGTCGGTTGCGGCGACGATCGCGGTGAGACGTCGCTGACGCGAGGCGCCGCTAAGGTCCGCCACCAGCGGCGCGAAGGTCCGCTGCGCCCAGTGGCGGTGATAGGCGCGCCCGGCGTCGGTCATCTGCCGGACCGCAGATATGCGCTCCTCCTGGGAGAGCAGTCGCAGGATCGCGTCGCCGTTGGTCTCGTAGCGGTCGAACAGCACCTCGACTGCCTTTCGCACCTCACCCACGGGCGCGGCGTCGCGCCGGGCTATCTCATCGCTGCCCCACCACATGAACGCGGCGGTGAATAGCTCCTCCTTGGAGCGGAAGCGATCGTGCAGCGTCTGGGCGCTGACGTGCGCCTCCTCGGCGATCTCGCGCAGGCGAACGTCGTCGTAGGGACGCGAGGCGAAGTGCCGCCATGCAGCCGTGAGCAGACGCTCGCGGGTCGCCGCCGCGCGCTCGGCTCGAGCGGCCATGCGGTAGGTGCGCTTCTTGATGGGGGCAGGAGCGGACATATTCACTTGATTTACTATAAAGTCAAATCTTAGCATGCGCATCATGCAAACACTTCTGGCATTCAGCGGCAACGCTCAGCCGCAGCTCGCCGTCACGCGCCGGCTGGTCGAGCGAGGTCAAGAGGTGCGGGTGCTCGCCCACAGCGCGGCGCGCGAGCGGATCGAGGCGACCGGTGCTGAGTTCGTGCCCTTCCGGCGGGCGCTGCCCGACCTCGACATCACGCGGCGCGAGACCGACACGCTGCGCGACTGGCAGGCACGCACCCGCCCGGGGGCGGGGATGCGCCTGCTGCGCAACGGAATGTTCGCGTTCGTGCTCGACGTCAGCCGCGACTGTGCCGATGTGCTCGCCGAGCGCCGGGCCGACGTGGTCGTATTCGACTGGATGCTGACCGGCGCGGCGGTCGCGGCGCAGGGCGCGGGCGTGCCCGCTGTCGCGCTCGTGCACTGCCCCTATCCCCTGCCCGTCGCCGGTGCGCCACCGCTTTTCACCGGTCTGAAGCCGATGCGGGGCCCGCTCGGAGCGCAGCGTGACCGGCTCCTCGGCGTCCTCGCCGGGCGCTTGTTGGCGATGGGGCTGCCGCTGCTTAACAAGGCGCGCGCCGAGCAGGGCCTCGGGCCGCTCCAGCGTTGGGAGCAGCAGCTGCTGAGCGCACACGCGGTGTACATGATGAGCGCGGCCGAGCTCGACTTCTCGAGCCGCGGGATGCTGCCGTCGAATGTTCGCTACGTCGGGCCGGCGTTCGAGCCATACCCGCGCGACTGGCGGGCGCCGTGGCCCGAGACGGACACGGATCCCCTGGTGGTGATCAGCCTCAGCACCAGCTACATGAACCAGCGGGCGCTCGCCCAGCGCATCCTCGATGCCGTAGCCGGCCTGCCGGTCCGCGCGCTGCTCACCGCCGGACCCGCACTCGACGCCTCCCAGCTTCAGGTACCGGCGAACGCGCGCATCGCCGCCTTCATCCCGCACAGGAGCGTGTTCCCGCACGCCGCGCTCGTCGTCACCCACGCCGGCTGGCAGACGATCAACGCGGCACTGGCCGACGGCGTGCCGCTCGTGTGCATCCCCGACGGCCGTGACCAGCCAGACAACGCGGCGCGTGTGCTCTGCGTCGGCGCGGGGGTTCGCGCGCGCAAGAGCAGCTCGGCAGGCAGGCTCCGCCGTGTGATCGAGCGCGCGCTCGATGACCCCACGCTCAAGCAGGGCGCCGAGAGGATCGCCCGCGCGCTTTCCCGCAGCGACGGCGCGCTCACGATCGCCGATGAGATCGAGCGGCTGGATAGCGCGCGGGGTTCGCCGGCGCCGCCCGTCACCCGTCCGTAGGCGGCGTCGGCGTGCCATCCGCGCGCGCCAGCAGGCCGCGGTAGAGCAGCACGATCGTCCTGCCCAGCAGCTCGTCGGAGACCGCGCCCGGATCGATCAGCCGTTCCTGTGAGAGGCCCGCCGAGAGGCTCATCAGCACCGTGGCCATCTCCTCGGCCGCTAGCCCCGGCGTCGGCGCGCCGAGGTGTGCGAGGCGCACCTCGATCGCGCGCCCGAGCGCCGCTCGAAGCTGCTCGCGGCGCGCGCCGTAGCGACCGCGCAGCTCGGGATCGCGCACGGCCTGGGCCCAGTACTCGTGGTCGAGTAGCAGCAGCGCGCGCTGGCGGCCGATCATCTCCACGAAGCGCCTGCTCGCCTCCGGCGCCATGTCCTGCTCGGGCGGCGCGGACTGCAGCAGCTCGATCATCTCGCGCGCCGGCGCGTCCACCGACTGCTCCATCAGCGCGAAGAACAGCTCGTGCTTGCTGTCGAAGTGCCAGTACAGGGCTCCCTTGGAGTAGCCGGCGCGCTCGGCGATCTCATCGACCGACGCGCCCCGAAAGCCGCGCTGCGCGAAGACCTCGGCCGCGGCGGCAAGCAGCGTGGCGCGGGCGTCGGTGCCCTCGGCGCGGGCAGATCGCGTGCGCCGATCGCGCCGCGCCCCACGCTGCGGGGTCCTCGCCCGCTGTGCCCCACCCCGCTGGACAGTCGCTCGCTGTGGCATCGTGCTAGTGTACCGACCGACCAGTCAGTATGAGTACGAGCAGTCAACCCGTCCTGTGGCACATCAGCGTCTCGCACTTCAGCGAAAAGGCGCGCTGGGCACTCGACCACAAGGCGCTCGCGCACACGCGCAGGACTCCCCCACCCGGCCTGCATATGGCGATCGCCTACTGGCTGAGCGGGGCTCGCTCGATCACGCTCCCGATCCTCGAGCTGGACGGCGAGCGCATCGTCGACTCGACCGCGATCATCGCCGCGCTCGAGTGCCGCTTCCCGACGCCGCCGCTGTACCCCCACGATCCCGGCGAGCGACAGCGCGCGCTCGAGATCGAGGACTGGTTCGACGAGGAGCTCGGACCGTATGCGCGGCGGCTCGCGTTCTACGAACTGCGCCGCGACCCCGAGCTGCTGGCGGAGGTCGGGGCCCGGGCGGCGCCGGCGATGGCCGCCGGGCTCGGCCCGGCGATCGTCCCCTACAGCCGGCTGTTCACGGGCCTGCGCTACCGCGCCGCGGACGCCGAGCGCGCGCAGGAGGCCCGCACGAAGATCGTCGCCGCGCTCGATCGTCTGGAGACCGAGTTGGACGAGCGTGAGTATCTGGTCGGCGGGTGCTTCACCGTCGCTGACCTCACGGCGGCGGCGCTCCTGTTCCCGCTCGTACGCCCGCCACAGTCACCCGCCGGGATCGACAGGATGCCTGAGCCCTACGAACACTTCCGCGACTCGCTGTGCGAGCGGCCAGGCTATCGCTGGGTGCAGGAGATCTATCGACGCCACCGCCTGCCCACGAGCACAGGCGCGCATACACACGACGAGCAGGAGGTAAGGCATGCAGTCGCAGGCGCCGGTCCCGTTTGAGTCGGACCTCGTCGCCGGCGCCTCTTCGGACGGCTCCGGCGACGCCCTGTCGCTTGCGAGCGCGACCACCGGCCGCTTTCGCGCGGCCGGCGAAGCACGCGACGTGGAGGCGATGCTCGCGACGCTCAGCGAGGACGTCGTTCTGCACTCGCCGATCACCGACAGGGTCACCTTCGCGGGGCTCGATGAGATGCGCGAGCTGCTGCGTGCGGTGTTCACCGTGATCGATGACATCCACTACTCCGCCGACGTCGGCGACGAGCACGTGCGAGCGCTGTTCTACACAGCCAAAGTCGGCGGACAGCCGCTAGAGGAGGCCACCCGGGTTCAGCTGAACGACCGCCAGCAGATCAGCGAGATCACGATCTTCTTCCGCCCCCTCCCCGGCCTCGCCGCCCTCACCAGCGCGCTCGCGCCGCGCCTGGCGCGAAAGCACGGGCGCGTGCGTCCGCTCGTTGCCTCGCTGCTGATCGGCCCGCTGGGGTTGCTGACGCGGCTGGGCGACCGGCTGGCCACGTGGTTCACCTGAGCGCGGCAGCTCAACCCACCAGCAGCCGCACGATCGCGAACACCCCCACCACCACGATCGCCGCACGCAGCGCATCCGGCGGCAGCCGTCGACCGTAGCGGGCGCCGAGCTGCGCGCCGACGATCGACGCGCACGCGATGATCGCCGCGGGGCCCCAGTCGACGTGCGCGGCCAGCGCGAAGTACACGCCGGCGACCCCGTTGACCAGGCCCGCGAGCACGTTCTTCAGCGCGTTCGTGCGCTGCAGGTCCTGCGCGAGGGCTGTGCCGAGTATGCCCAGCAGCAGGATCCCCTGCGCCGCGCCGAAGTAGCCGCCGTAGACGCCCGTCACGTACAGGGCGAGCGGCAGCAGCACCATACCCTTGCGCTCGAGGTCGACCTCGCGCTTGAGCAGCGAGCGCGCCAGGCGCGGCTGGGCGAGGATCAGCACCAGCGCGAGCGCGATGAACACCGGCACGATCGCCTTGAACGCGGACGCCGGCAGCACCAGCAGCAGCACCGCGCCGGTGATGCCCCCGGCAACGGAGGCCGCGCCGAAGCGAATCGCACGGGAGCGCTGGCCGGCGAGCTCGCGCCGGTAGCCGATCACGCCGGAGGCTGAGCCGGGCACCAGGCCGATCGTGTTCGACACGTTCGCCGTCACCGGCGCGTAGCCGAACGCCAGCAGCACCGGGAACGTGATCAGCGTGCCGCTGCCGACGAGCGTGTTGATCGTGCCCGCCGCCAGGCCCGCGGCGGCGATCGCCACGATTTCGCCGGCGCTCACGGCGCGCCCGCCCTGTCCGAAGGCGGCGTCGGGGCCACGGAGCGCTCAGGCCACAAAATCGACGATCGACTTCGCGAAGCCCGGGTCGCCGACGGCCTGCATGTGATCGCCCCTCAGCAAACGCAGCGTCGCATCGGGGATCGCCGCGGCGAGCACCTCCGGCCTGACCGCCAGCGGATCGCCATCTCCAGCGAGCACCAGCGTCGGCGCGGCGATGCGATCGAGCGCGATCTCGCCCCGGAAGATCGAGCTTGCCTGCGCGATCAGCGCCTCGCGATCGTCGCCGAGCGCGTCCGCGAGCGTGCGAAAGGCGCCCGCGCCCGGGTCGGCGAGCGTGCTCGGGTCATCCACGCGCAGCGCCTCGATGATCGCTTCGCTGGAGATCGCGCGCCTGTCGACGCCGCCGCACTCGATCACGCCAGAGCCGACGCCGCCGACCACCAGCCGCCGCACCCGCGCGCCCGTCTGCCTGCGCCCTTCAGGGTGTGCGCCCGACGGGGGTGCGTCCCCGACGGTGTGCGCTTCAGGGCTCTCGCCGCCGCTGGCGTAGATCAGCGCCACGATCGCGCCCATCGAGTAGCCGACGAGGTCGACCTCGTCGGCGCCGACCACATCCAGCAGCCTGGCGAGGTCGCGCGCCATCAGTTGCTCGCCGTAGCGGGCCGGGTCGTGGGGCTTGTCCGAGTCGCCGTGGCCTCTGGCGTCTGGTGCGAGCACGGCGCGTCCGGCCGCCAGCAGCGCGTCGACCACGCCCGTTAGGACCCAGTTGGCCTGCGCGTTGGTGACGAAGCCGTGGTGGAGCACCACCGGAGGGCGCGAGGACGCCCGCTCCCCCCACTCCCGGTAGGCGATCTTCAGGCCGTCCCAGCTCTCGAACGACTTGATGGCTCTACCGTTCTCCTGCATGGACGTCGAGAAGGCTATCCGGACCCGCCGAACGCACAAGGCGTTCGGCGCGCAGCCACTGGATCGGGCGGTGCTCGACGAGCTGTTCGAGCTCGCGCGCTGGGCGCCCAACCACCACCTGACCAACCCGTGGCGGTTTCGCGTGCTCGGCGAGCGCGCGCGCGAGCGGCTGATGCTGCTGGCCGAGTCACGACAGTCGGGAGCGGCGGCCAAGCTCGCGCGCGCTCCCACGCTCGTCGCCGTCAGCGCCAGCCAGAGCGGGGATCCCGCGCAGGACCGCGAGGACCTGCTTGCCACGGCCGTCGCCGCCTATCTCGTGCTGCTGGGCGCCCACGCCAGGGGCCTGGCCGGCTACTGGCGTACGGTCGCGCTGCTCGACGATCCACGGGGACGCGAGATCCTCGGCCTGCCGACCGAGGAGACGCCCGTCGGGCTGCTGTATCTCGGCGCGCCCGTGCAGGAGCAGCGGGTGCCCGAGCGCGCGCCGCTCACCGACGTGGCCGCCTACCTGGACTGACGCGCACGCTAAGGTCAGCGCTCATGAGTGCCTGGCGCGACGCCGTGCACACGCTGCGCCCGCCTCGCGGCGATCGCCACGGCCCGCTCGTGCCGATGATGGTCGCGCTCACGCTCGTCACCGGGCTCGTCGACGCCGCCAGCTACCTCGAGCTAGGACATGTGTTCGTCGCCAACATGACCGGCAACGTCGTGTTCCTCGGCTTCGCCCTGGCGGGCGCGAGCGGTCTCTCCGGCGTGAGCTCGCTGATCGCTCTCGGCTCCTTCCTGCTCGGCGCGCTCGCCGGCGGACGGCTCGGCGCGCGCAGGGCCGAGCACCGCGGCCACCTGCTGCGCGCCGCCAGCGCGACGCAGGTGGCGTTGCTCGCGATCGCGCTGGTCGTCTCGCTCAGCGTCGGCGAACCGTTCGACACCGGCGCCCGCTACGCGCTGATCGTGCCGATGGCGCTCGCCATGGGCGTGCAGAACGCCGCCGCGCAGCAGCTCGCCGTACCCGAGCTGACCACCACCGTGCTCACCAAAACGCTCACCGGCATCGTCTCCGAAGCGGGCGTCGCCGGCGGCAGCGGATCGAAGCTCGGGCGGCGCGCGATCGCCGTGGCCGCGATGCTGCTCGGCGCGCTCGCAGGCGGCCTGCTCGTCCTGCACGTCGCGGTCGCCGCCGCGCTCGCCCTCGCCGGCGCGATCGTGCTCGTCGTCGGCATCGCCGTGCACGTCCTCTCGCGCCCGAACGCCGCCTGGATCTGAACCGCGGCCTGCAGGAAGCGCGCGGGGCGTGCGTTAGCCTTCTGCGCATGAGGCGCTGGTCGATCCTGCTGCTGGTCGCCGTCGCCGCCGCGGGCGCGATCGTGGCCCTCGGCGCTCGCGACGACAGCCTCGGCGGCCTGCTGGGCTCGCACCCCGCGGACGCAGCGGACGCACCGGCCGCGCCGGCCGCGCCCCTGCCCCCCACTCGGCTGGCCGCGCTGCCGGCGCACGTCGTCGTCAACGGCAGCGAACCGCTCGCCGTCGGCCTATCCGCTTCCGTCGCGCCGAGCTCGCCCTCGCCCACGCTCAACCCGAAGGTCGCGGGCAGCTGGAGCGTCGTCGGCGACGCGTGGGTGTTCACGCCCGCCTCCACGCTCGAGCCCTGCTCGAGCTACTCGCTGACGGTGTGGGCGCGCACGAGCTCCACCGGCCACACCCCGCTCGGGCACAGACGCACGGTCGCGTTGCAGGTGGCCTGCCCGCCGCTCGCCGCCCTGCAGCAGGCGCTCACGCGCCTGGGATACCTCGGTGCGAAGTTCCGCCCGCGCTACAGCGTTCACATCTCATCCGGGCCGGAGACGCGCAGGGAAGCCGCCGTCTACGCCTTCCATCCCGCGCGCGGGCGCCTCGCGCCGGACCCCGCCGGCGCACCGCCGGTGGACATGGGCCAGCTCGACGCGACCACCCGCGGCGCCCTGGAGATCTACCAGGCCGACAACCGTTTGGAAGCCAGCGGACAGCCCAACCGCGCGACCTGGGAGTCGCTGCTGTACGACGAGACCGTCGACAAACGCGACCCCCAGCCGTACACGTGGGTGACGGTCACCGAGTCGCTGCCGGAGACGCTGTTCCTGCACCGCGGACGCCGCGTCGTGTTCACCACCCCCGTCAACACCGGCGTGCCAGGCGCAGAAACCGCGCAGGGCATCTTCCCGATCTACGCCCGTTACGTGTCCACCACGATGGCCGGCGAAGACGTCGACGGCACAAAATACGACGTGCCCGACGTGCCCTGGGTCAACTACTTCAACGGCGGCGACGCCGTCCACGGCTACCCGCGCGAATCCTACGGTTTCCCCCAGTCCAACGGCTGCGTAGAGCTGCCGGTCGAAGCCGCGCACACGGTCTTCGGGATGCTCGCCATCGGCGACATCGTGTGGGTGCAGTAGGGGCCTGCTCTTGCATTCTCGCGGATTGCCCGTTCAGGGTCTTCTATGCGAAAGGGATAGAGACGTCTTATCCGTCCGGGCACGACGTGCACAGAGAGCATGACTCGCAGCTCCGCATGTAGCGCCTTCAGCTCACATGGTGTTGCATGCGAGCCCCACGCGTCGTGGGCGCTCCCCTCGCTTGACTCGCTTGATGCGGATGGTCTTGGGTTCACAGCTGGGCTGGAAGGTCGTGCCACGCAGAACCGCTTCGAGCTTGTAAACCCCTGGACGTACCCGTAGCTTCAGTTCGCCTTCGGTCGAGCTACCTACGACCTTCAATCCAGTCTTGGTGTCTCGGCTCACCGTCACGGTGCTGTTGGGCACCACTTTGATATTGGGCTTCGTGCCGGGAGGGGAGGGCGGGCCGTAACCCATAGCCGTAACAATTAGCAAGGCGAGGACAGTCATCGGTCCTGCTCCTTAGCAGGTGCCATAGTTGAAGTTGTCAGGATAGTTCTCAGGCGCATACTGACTTACATACACGTGTTCCGTTACGACCGTGCGATTGTTGTCCGGCTCGGCGAGCGCAGGCTACCCGTTGCAAAACTCACAACATCCGCCGACCGCGCCCGTGCGGGGACGCGGTCGCCGGTGTCACCTCACCTGGTGTTGCATGCGAGCCCCACGCGTCGTGGGCGCTCCCCTCGCTTGACTCGCTTGATGCGGATGGTCTTGGGTTCACAGCTGGGCTGCCAGGAGGTCCCACGCAAAACTGCTTCGAGCGTGTAAACCCCTGGGCGTACCCGTAGCTTCAGTTCGCCGTCGGTCGAGCTACCTACGACCTTCAATCCAGTCTTGGTGTCTCGGCTCACCGTCACCGTGCTGTTGGGCACCACAAAGTAGCGGCGCCCACTGACAGGGGGAGGTTGCACCGCACCCATTGCCGTAACGATTAGCAAGGCGAGAACAGTCATGGGATCCGCTCCTCAGCAGGTGCCATAGTTGATATTGCCGGGATAGTTCTCAGGCGCATACTGACTTACACATACGTGTTCCGTATATTCGCGATTGTAGTTAACCGCGTAGTTGGTCGCTTTGTTCCACGTGTAGATTTTGCCGTTCAAGTGAGTCGCGTTGGTTACGACCGTGCCATTATTGCCCGGCTCGGATTCATCCGCCACCTCCATGCCGTCCACGAGGTGTTTTGAGTAAAGCGGATAGCCGGCGGTGCACGTTGTCTGATCTTCCCAATGTGGTCCTATGAGGAAGCACCACCAGCCGTCACCAGTCGACTCATCGCCGTAGTTGTTCCACGTGTAAGGTGTGACTTCTCCAGTGTATGGTGGCCCATCTCTTTCTTCATAGCCATTAGGGCCTCTCCATGCCATGAACCAATACAAGTTACAGCAGCCGTAGCGCCCGCCTTCCTGGCCTATCTCCACGTCATAGCCGTTGGAAAAGTCAGTCCACTCCTCATCGCTAACATCTCCTCCTACGACATCCATGTCATTGGTGTTCTGCTCTGACTCCGTACCCTCAATTTCTTCGTTGCCCGTCATCGCCCATTCGGCGATGCCATAGCAGTGAGCATGATTGGCGATTTTGCAGTTATTTGCCCACGTGGCGATCTTTGCCCTGGCGTGGCCATGACTGGGCCGGAACGTGCGGTGTCCGACCCGACTAGCGACCGCGGCCCCATTGGCGGGGGTTATGTGTTCGACCACACCTAGGCTGGCCAGCGACACTGCTGTGCTGCCGAGATGGGTTCCCACGATGTGCCCCGTTGTCCTGTTGACGATCAGCGCGAGTTCAGTGCCCGTGGGCGGCGGCGTGCCCGGCTCGACATTGGTCGCATCGACAAATTGCCCGTGCATAAGGACGACATCAACCAAGGTTTCGGGTGCAGTCGTTGTCATGGACGGATTCAGAGTGAGCTCCACCTTGGCCGCCCCGCCGCTAGCCGCCTCGATTGATTCGACGCTCCCCATCTGATCGGCTTCAGCGACCAGAGCATTGACCTCCTGCTGGGAGAGCTGTGGGGCAAGGCCACCGTCTGCGTGAGCAACCCCAGTGAGCATCGCTATTAGGATAGCCGATGTAGTACAGACTGCTGATACGCCCCCTACTTTTCGCATTCATCCTCCGTGTCGATCGTGGATCGAACCTAGGGCCGAGATTCGGCGGGTTGATCTCGCCCGCGCACGGCATGATCCGAGGACATGCTGAGCATATGCGCTGACGAAACAAGGCGAGACGAAACGCTACAGCATGTTTGCGTTATATGGATTGATCCGAATACTGGATCAATGGTGGACCCGGTGTTCATTGCTCCCAGCGCTGGCACGACGAGAGAGCCAAGCCCGAAGGCGAGCCTCGCCGGAGGCGGCTCCAATCACCGCGTCCCGACGGTGAGCCGCAAGAACTCATCGGCCGGCACGCATCCGGCGTAACGAGAGCGCGTGACAAGTCGGGCCTAGGAGCGTCGTGGCCCCGTCATGCGTCCGCTGCGGCCGGCCGGTACGGATCGTGAGAGGCGTCTCTGACTGTTCTCGGGGGGCTATGCCGCATTCCCGACTCGTGCTCGCAAACCTCGATCCGACCGACGGTGGCGTGCCCCGGCTTCGTCGATGAGCGCGGCGGCGAGCCGGCGAAGAGTGCGCTACCCCACGCCTACTTCACCGTCAGCGTGCCTTCCATGCCCGCCGCGCGGTGGCCGGGGACCGAGCAGAAGAACTTGTACGTGCCGGGTTTGAGGTTCAGCGTCACCGTCTTCGAGCCGCCATTGAACGTCGGCGTGGCGCCGAGGATCGCGTGGGAGGACGATTCGACGGTGACGTTGTGCATCAGCGGCGCCATGTTTGTCATGTCGATCGACACCTTGCCCGCGTTGGCCGTCAGCGTGCTCTGTTCGTATTTCAGCTGACCTTCGCGGTTGGCTTCCACGCTCAGCGTCTGAGTCGCGCTCGCGCCGCTCGGCGCGGAGGTCGTTTTCGTCGGCGCCGCGGCGGCGGTGGTGGTGGTCGATGTGGAGGTGGTCGTGGCGGTCGGCGTCGAGGCGGCGGTCGGTGTCGAGGCGCTGCTGCTCGTGCCGCTCGACGAGCTGCCACAGCCGGCCACGGCGAGCACACAGGCCGCCATGGTCAACGCTGAGAGCTTGGGAAGGCGGTGCGTCTCTGCTCGACGTTGCGCGTGCACACTCACAGTAGATCCTCCATCGGTTGGGGTCGGCGATCGTGGGATCGTCGGCCGTAAGGACGCCGCCCTCGCAAGATCCTTCCCGATCGGGCCCGCCAACTCTACCCGGTCTGCACGGCCTCCTGGGCGCCGTCGCTCCCGGCCTCCGCGCCCGCGGCCGGCGTCGGCGCGGGAGCGGCCGCCTCGGCCGCCATGTGCGCGCCAAACGCGCCCGCCGCGCCCGCCAGCAGCGCCAACAGCGCCCTGTGCGAGCCGGGTCGCTCGCCGCTGACTTCCGCCAGCGTCAGCACCGCGGCGATCAGCACCACGTTGTACTCGTAGCCGCCGTTGGTCAGCCATGGGCCCTTCTTGCCGTGCACGGTCTCGATCGCCGTGATCATCGTCGCGGTCAGGGTCGACGCGGCGAGCGGTGTCGCGTAGCCGCTGGCGAGCAGGGCGCCGCCTCCCGCCTCCGCCACGCCCGCGGCGATCGCGTTGCGCCGGCCGGGGCGCAGGCCGAGCGCCTCGAAGGCCTGCGCCGTCGAGTCCAGGCCGTGGCCGCCGAACCAGCCGAACAGCTTCTGCGTGCCATGCCCGAAGAACAGCGCGCCCACCGTCACACGCAGTATCAACCGTCCAATTTTCATCTCAGAGCCTTTCGCTTGATCTTGCTTGAGCTTGCTACAAGGGTTCTCGGCCCGACTCCCGACCCGTTACGGCGCCGCCGGGACGACCACCAGCGGACCATCCCCCGCGGGCAGCTCGCCGGTGTCGAAGGTCGAGCCCGACAGGCGCTCGACGTTCGCGGCGGCCTCCAGGAACGCGTCCGCCGTTTCGAGAAAGCCGATGCGCGGCGTGCGGTAGTGCATCGGCACCACCCACCGCGGCGACAGGCGCTCGACGATCAGCGCGGCCTGCTCGGCGCCGATCGTCGGGCCGCCGCCGACCGGCAGGAACAGCAGGTCGATACCGTCAAGCGCCGCCGCCTGCTCCTCGCGCAGGCCCCGCTGCCCGAAGTCGCCGAAGTGGCACACGCGCACGCCGTCCAGCTCGAACACGAAGATCGTGTTCGGCCCGCGTTCGGTGCCCGCGTTCTCGTCGTGCTCGGAGGCGATCGCCACGACCTCCCCCAGCGGCGACTCCAGCTTGCCGGCGGTCGAGCGCAGGATCGCCGGCTCGCCGACGATCGCCTCCACGCCGTTGTGGTCGACGTGCTCGTGCGTCACCAGCAGCAGGTCCGCCTGCACGCCCGCGATCGGCGGGTAGTCGAACTGCATGCCCCGGCTCGCCGCCAGCGCCGACATGTCCGCGAACGGGTCGATCGCGACCGCCGCCTGCTCGCCGCCCAGGTGAAACGCCGACTGCCCGTACCACTCAACGCGCATGCTGCTCCTCTGCTGTCGTAGTTTCCGCGAGCACGCTCGCGCCGTGATCGAAGCTCCGCTCGTCCTCACCGCCCGCGCCGTCGCCCGCCTCCTCGTCGCGCAGCCGCTCGTCGCGCTGCGCTCCGTCCGCCGCCAGGCCCGCGGGCAGCTGCTCGCCATAGTGATAGCGCCCGCCGCGCGCCAGCGAGGCGCCGGCGGCGACCAGGCATGCGAGGATCGCGAACGCGAACGCCTCGTGCAGCCCCGTGCGAAACGGCCCGGAGATCAGCTGCGGGAAGAACGAGCGGCCGGTCAGCGTCGCGTGGTTGGCGGCCGACAGCGAGGCGAGCACGTGCGAGCCGAGCAGGTGTTCGACCGGGTTGTAGCCCAGGAACGCCGCGAACAGCACCGACACCGGCGGCGTGTGCGCGGCGCTGCTCGCCGCCGCAGCCGGTACGCCGTGCGCCTGCAGGCCCGAGGACAGCGTGTGCGGCAGGTTCGAGGCCAGGCCGAGCACCATCAACGTGAAGAACACGCCGATCGACAGCACCTGCGCGGAGTTCTGGAAGGTCTGGTTCATGCCGCCGCCCGCGCCCCGGTGCTCCGGCGGCAGGCTGTTCATCACCGCCGCGCGGTTGGGCGAGGCGAACATGCCCATCGAGATGCCGACCATCGCCAGCACCAGCGCGAACAGCCAGAAGGAGAAGTCGATCGGCAGCAGCGTCAGCAGGAAGAAGCTCAACGCCGAGCCGAGCATCCCCCCCGTCGCGAACCAGCGCGCACCGAAGCGGTCCGACAGGTAGCCCGAGGTCGGGCCGGCGGCCAGCATTCCGAGCGTCAGCGGCAGCATGTAGATCCCCGCCCGCAGCGGCGTATCCGCGAAGTCGACGCCGTGCAGCGGCAGCCAGATGCCCTGCAGCCAGATGATCAGCATGAACATCAGCCCACCTCGCGCGATTGCTGAGAGGAACGTCGAGAGCGTCCCGAACGTGAACGCGCGGATGCGGAACAGGGGCAGGCGGAACATCGGCTCGGCGACGCGGCTCTCGATCACCGCGAACGCAGCGAGGAACGCCGCGCCCGCGCCCAGCAGCGCGAGCACCCGCGGGCTGCCCCAGCCCGTGGCATCGCTGCCGTAGGGCCGGATGCCGTAGGTGACCGACACCATGATCAGGATCAGCCCCAGCGCAAACGTCACGTTGCCCCACCAGTCCACCCGCGCGCGTTTTGGCGTGCTGCGCTCCTCGAGTTTCAGGTACGCCCACACCGTGCCGAACAGCCCCACCGGCACCGAGATCAGGAACACCAGCCGCCAGTCGATCGGCGCCAGCAGGCCGCCGAGCACCAGCCCGACGAACATGCCGCTGACGCCGACGATGTTGTTGATGCCCAGCGCCATGCCCCGCTGGTCGGCCGGGAAGGCGTCGGTGAGGATCGCCGCCGAGTTGGCCAGCAGGAACGCCGCGCCGATGCCCTGCACGATGCGAAAGGCGATCAGGTACGTGGCCCCGGCGCGTCCCGTCATCCAGTCCACCGTCAGCACCAGCGACGCGAGCGTGTAGATGACGAAGCCGAGGTTGTACATCTTCACGCGGCCGTACATGTCCCCCAGGCGACCGAAGCTCACGATCAGCACGCTCGTCACGACCAGGAAGCCGAGGATCATCCACAGCAGGTAGAAGCTGTTGGCCGGGACCAGCGGATCGAGATGGATGCCGCGGAAGATGTCCGGCATCGCGATCAGCGTGATCGAGCCGTCGAGCGTCGCCAGCAGCACCCCCAGGGTCACATTCGACAGGGCCACCCACTTGTAGCGGTCCGAGCCGGGTGGGCGGGTAGCCGAATCTCCGGTGCGCGTGGATCCGTTCGTATTTGCGTTGATGCCCACCTCGCCGGCCATCCAATCATTAATACAGGAAAACTGAGCAGTTTCCCTGCCTTTCCCGATATATAGTCTGCGAGCCGTGGGCAGCGCCGTCGACACCACCCGCCTGGCGAGCGAGATGCGCCTGGTGCTCGGGCAGCTGATGCGTCGGCTGCGCGCCGAGCATCGCTTCTCGCTCTCCCAGGGCGCCGTGCTCGGGCGCCTGGACCGCGAGGGGACGAAGTCGATCGGCGACCTCGCGCTGGCCGAGCGCGTGCGCCCGCAGTCGATGACGCAGACGATCGGCGACCTCGAGGCCGATGGGCTGATCGCGCGCCAGGCCGACCCCGCCGACGGGCGGCGGATGCTCGTCGAGCTGACCGATAGGGGCCGCCAGACGCTCGAAGCCGACCGGCGCCAGCGCGAGGGCTGGCTGGCGCGCGCGATCGCCGAAGATCTGTCCAAGCAGGAGCAGCTGGTGCTCGCGCAGGCGGTCGAGCTGCTCAGGCGCCTGTCGGACGTCTGAGCGGGCGGGTATACCAACGGGCTGGGATGACGCCCGTGCATCAGGCCTATCTGCTGCAGGCGCGACAGATGCAGGCGCTGTCGTTCTCGGTGCACATCCCGCTCGTCTGCTTCGGAATCGCGTTCCCTTCGATGATCCTGTTCGTCGAGTGGCTGTACATGCGCTCGGGCGATCGGCTGTACCTCGTGCTCGCGCGGCGCTGGACGCGCGTGATGGCCGCGCTGTTCGCGATCGGCGTGATCACCGGCACGCTGCTCAGCTTCGAGATGGGCCTGTTGTGGCCGGCGTTCACCGCCACCTTCGGCAGCGTCTTCGGTCTCGGCTTCGCGATCGAGGGCTTCTCCTTCTTCATGGAGGCGATCTTCATCGGCATCTACATCTACGGCTGGGATCGCCTGTCCCCGCGTGCGCACTTCCTCAGCGGCATCCCGATCGCGATCGCCGGCTTCACCGGCTCGCTGACGGTGATCTCCGTCAACGCCTGGATGAACCACCCCTCCGGCTTTCGCCTCGTCGGCGGCAAGGTCGTCGACGTGCACCCGCTGAAGGCGCTGTTCGCCAACAGCTTCCTGTGGCCCGAGCTCGTGCACATGTACATCGCCGGCTACATCGTCGCCGGCTTCCTGCTCGCCGGCGTCTATGCCGTCGGCATGCTGCGCAACAAAGGCATCGCACCCTCGCGCTATCAGCGCACCGCGCTGGCGATCCCGCTGACGATCGCCGCACTCGCCTCGCCCGTGCAGATCCTGATCGGCGACTGGGCCGCGCGCGACGTTGCCACCTCCCAGCCGGTCAAGCTCGCCGCGATCGAGGGCCTTTACAAGACCACCAAGGGCGCGCCCGAGCACCTGCTCGGCTGGTACACCGAAGACCAGGTCAAGTACGGCATCGCGATCCCCAAAATGCTGTCGCTGCTCGCCTTCCACAACCCCGACGCGACCGTCAAGGGCCTCGACACCGTCCCGCCAGACCGCCGGCCCCCGGTCAACGTCGTGCGTGTGTCATTCCAGCTGATGGTCGGCATCGGCACGCTGCTCGCGCTGCTCGGCGTCGTCTACCTGGTCGTGCGCATCCGTCGCCGGCGCCTGCCCGAGTCGCTCTGGTTCTACCGCGCGCTCGCGCTCGCCGGACCCGCCTCCGTGGTCGCGCTGATCGCCGGCTGGGTCACCACCGAGGTCGGGCGCCAGCCGTGGGTCGTCTACCACGTGATGCTCACCTCCCAATCGGTCACCGGCGCGAGCGGCATCCCCGTCGGCTACGGCACGCTCGTGCTCGTGTACGTGGGGGTGGCGATCGCCGTCGTGTGGATCCTGCGCCGCCTCGCGCGCATGCCGCTGGAGCTCCCCGGCGACGGCGGCGGCGCGAGCGAGCGCAAGGCGGCGGTCTGACGTGCACCTGTACGAGCTGCCACTCGTATTCGTGCTGATCGGGCTCGTCTTCTACGTCGTGCTCGCCGGGGCCGACTTCGGCGCCGGCTTCTGGCAGCTGTTCGCCGGCCGCGGCGACGCCGGCGTGCGCGTGCGCGAGCACGCGCACGAGTCGATCTCGCCGGTGTGGGAGGCCAACCACGTGTGGCTGATCTTCGTGCTCACCGTCAGCTGGACCGCCTATCCACGGGCGTTCGGGGCAATCGCCTCGACGCTCTCGGTGCCGCTGTTCATCGCCGCCATCGGCATCATCCTGCGCGGCGCCGCCTACGCTCTGCGCGCCGGCAGCTCAAGCGCGCGCGAGCGGCGATCGATCGACACCGTGTTCGCGCTCTCCTCGATCCTCACGCCGTTCGCGCTCGGCACGATCGTCGGCGGGATCGCCTCGCGCCGCGTCCCCGTCGGCAACGCCGCCGGACACCTGTTCTCCAGCTGGCTGAACCCCACGTCGATCCTCGTCGGCGTCCTCGCCGTCGCATCCTCCGCCTACCTCGCCGCCGTGTTCCTCGCCGCTGACGCAGTGCGCGCGGACGACGCGGACCTGCAGGCGCGCTTCCGGGCGCGCGCGCTCGCCGCCGGGCTGCTCACGGGAGCGTTGTCGCTCGCGGGCCTCGCCGTGCTGCACTCCGACGCACACCCGCTGTACCAGCGGCTGCTGCACAGCGACGCCGTCGGCGCCATGGTCGTGTCCGCGCTCGCGGGCCTCGCCACGCTCGAGCTCGTCAGGCGCGCGCGCTTTGAGACGGCGCGCTACACCGCCGCGATCGCCGTCACTGCGATCGTCGCCGGCTGGGCGCTCGCGCAGAACCCGATCCTGCTGCGCGGCCTGACCGTGCGCCAGGCGGCCGCGCCGCACGACACGCTCGTGCTCGTCGTCGTCGCCGTGCTCGCCGGCGCCGTGATCCTGTTTCCCTCGCTCGCGCTGCTGTTCAGGCTCGTGCTCGCGGGACGGCTCGGCCACGCACAGACGGTCCGCGCGCCCGCGGCGCCGCTCGGCGCACTGCTGTCGGCGTCCGCCCCCGGCCTGCTCGCACGCGTCGCCGGCGCGTGTCTGCTCGCCGGTTTCGGCTTCCTGACGCTCGCCGAAGCGGGCTGGGCGCACGCGATCGGCGTGCTCGCGCTGCTCGCGTTCATCGTCTGCGGGTTCCTCGCCGACGTTCCGTCGCTGCTGAGCGAGATGGGTCGCGAGGACCCCGGCGGCGAGGCTCGAAGGTCAGTGCAGTAGCCGCAGCGTGTTTTCGCCGTCGTCGACCAGGTACACGCCCGTGCCTTCTGGTGCAACGGCGAGCCCGAACAGCGACCCCGCCCCCGTCTTCGCGTCGGCCGTCCGCACGCCCACCTGCTCGCCCCCCGGCGTCGTCTCGACGACGTTGCCGTCGCCGGCGTTGGTCGTGAGGATGTCGCCGTTCGGCGCCAGCACGAGGCCCAGCGGTTCCTTCAAGTGCCCGCCTTCGGAGACGGTGCGCCCGCCGCCCGGCGCCGGCGTCGTGCGCGTCATCGCCTGCCCGATCGCGGTGATGCGGTTGGCCAGCGTGTCGGCCAGGTACAGCGTCCCGTTGGTGGAGAGCGCCAGCCCGGTCGGTCCGACGACGAGCGCTTCCGGGGAGTCGCGCCAGGGGATCTTGTCCGCGATCACCTGCTGGGAGACGACCTTCGGGGGCATGCCAACGCCTGATTCGAGCACGATTCGCAGCACCGTCGAGTTGTCGATCGTGTGCACGCCCTTGGCCGCGCCGCCGTTGAGCGCGTTGCTGACGAACAGCGTCGTCTTCGAGCCTTCGCTGAGCGCCGTCGAGTCCCACGGGCCCTGGATCTGGCTGCCTGCGATCGTCTCGACCGCCTTGCCGTCGCTGTCGAGCACGATCAGGCAGCCGTACTGCGCGGTCGCCGACCTGCCGTTGGTGGTCGGCAGGCTGCCGACCACCACGTAGCCGCCCGGCAACACGTTCAGCGCCGTCGTCAGGCCCACACCACCGGGACAGCTGCCCGGCAGCGCCTGCGAGCTCACCGTCGCGAACAGCGTGCCCTTGCCGGCGCTCGTCAGCTGCTCGATCGTCGTGCCCGTGCCCTGGTCGTTTTCCTTGTCGTTGAAGTTGCTGACCAGCAGGTCACCCGCGTGCAGCCTGCCGACGCTGCTCGGCACCAGCACCAGCCCGTAAGGATTGACGTCGCCGTTGCCCGGCACCGTCGAGCCGAGCGTGCTGACGGTGCTCAGCGGCGCGATAAACGCCGTCTTCGGGCTCTGCTTCTGGGCTGTGGCGGCTGATGTGGAGGTGGAGCTTGCGCTCATGCTGTTCGAGCTGCCGCAGCCCGCGAGAACGAGCGTTGCGAAGGCGAGGACGGCGAGCGTGGTTCTGTGCACGGGGAGCTTCTCCTGTCGGTTGGTGGGACTGACAGGTATGGACTCCTAGTCCTCGGATTACTTCCCACGCGAAGCTTGCCGCGTGAAGGCGGCCACATCACGGCTCGGTGTGAACGACCACATCCGCGATGCCCTCGATCCGCTGGCGCAGCTCGTCCTCGAGCTCCCCCGCCAGGCGGTGGGCGTCGGTCAGCGACTCCGCTGCGTCGACGCGCAACGTCAGGAACAGGACCTGCCCGGAGTCCGTGGAGAGCAGCCTCACGCTGCGCGGAGCGCTGCCGGTGCGCTCTCGCACGACCAGCTCGACCGCGCGCGTGGCCCGCAGGTCGGCGCCCTTGTCCTGCGCGCGCGCCGCCAGCGGTCGCTCGAGCGGCTCCAGATGCGTCTGCACGTCGGCCACGCCCGGGCGCTCGCGGATCTCCCGCTCGACGCGCTCGGCGATCTCGTGCGCCGAGCGCAGGTCGAGGTCGGCCGGGAACTTCAGGTGCAGCGAGACGCTGTAGGACCCGCGCTGCTCGAAGATCGCGATGTCGTGGGCCTCCTTCACGAGCGGCTCCGACAGCGCGATCGCGAGCACGCGGTCGCGCAGGTCAAGGCCCTGACGGCGGGGCTCGACGTGCACGACCACGTCGCTGCCGGGAAGTGCACGCTCGAGCGCGCTCTCGACCCGATCGGCCGCCTGGTGGCCCTCGACCACGGCCTGGCCCGGGGGCACGCTGACGACCACGTCGGCGAAGTAGCGGCCCGCTGACTCGCGCAGCCGCAGCCGACCGAGCTCGATGTCCCCGCCCAGCGCGGCGATCGCCTGTTCAGCGGCGGCGCGCGCCGGCGCAGGCGCCCGATCCATCAGCACGTTCGCGTTCTCGGCGATCAACGCGATTGCAGCCGCGAACATGATCGCCGCCACCAGCAGCGCGGCCACGGAGTCGCCCTGGTGCATTCCCGCGCGCACGGCCAGCAGCCCGGCGAGTACCGCCAGCGAGGCGGCCATGTCGCTGGCGAAGTGCCATGCGTTCGAGCGCAGCGCGGGGCTGTCATAGCGCCGAGACGCGACGATCGTGATGCTCATGCGCGCGAGTTCGAGCACCAGCGCGCCCGCGATCACCACCAGCTCGTAGGTGTGGAGCTTGGGCACCGCGGCGCCGCCCGTCAGGCGGTAGATCGCCTCGACGCTGACGAGCACCGCGCCCCCCAGCAGGATCGCCGCCTCTCCCAGAGCGCCGAGGTTCTCCGCGCGGCGGTGACCGTAGGGGTGATCGAAGTCGGCGGGCCTGCCGCCGACCCCCACCGCGAAGAACGTCAACACTGCTGCGACCACGTCTCCGCCGGACTCGATCCCGCTGGAGATCAGCCCCAGGCTGCCGGTCAACAGGCCGCCGCCCAGCTTGATCGCCAGGAGCACGCCGGCCGCGCCCAGCGAGACGAGGGTCGTGGCTCGCTGCGTGAGCCGGGCAGGTCTAAGATCTGACTCCATGAGCGAGCTTCCGTCAGTGTGCATCATCGGCGCCGGTGTCAGCGGGCTCACCGCCTGCAAGGCGCTCGCCGACTTCGATGTGCCGCACACCTGCTTCGAGGCCTCAGACGAGGTCGGCGGCAACTGGTACTTCCAGAACCCCAACGGGGTTTCCTCCGCCTACCGCTCGCTGCACATCGACATCTCCAAGCCGTCGATCTCCTTCCGCGACTTCCCGATGTCCGACCGCTATCCCGACTACCCGCACCACACGCACATCTTCGAGTGGCTGTGCGACTACGCCGACGCGTTCTCGTTGCGCCAGCAAATCCGTTTCAACACGCGCGTGGCGCACGCCGCGCGGGGTCCGGCGGGCGGCTGGACGATCTCGCTGGAGGACGGCACCCCGGGAAGCTTTGACGCGCTGCTCGTCTGCAACGGCCATCACTGGAGCCCGCGCCGTCCCGATTTCCCGGGAGCGTTCGACGGGCCGCAGATCCACTCCCACGACTACATCGACCCGAGCACGCCGCTCGACCTCTACGACAAGCGCGTGCTGGTGGTCGGGATCGGCAACAGCGCCGTCGACATCGTCTCCGAGCTCGCCCGCAAGACCGTGTCCGACACCGTCTTCCTGTCGACCCGCTCGGGCGCGTACGTCGTGCCGAAGTACCTGTTCGGCATCCCCACCGACCAGGTCGTGAAGCCCAACCCGCTGCTGCCCCCCGGTATCCAGCGCAGACTCGGGCGCGTGCTGCAGCGGGTGCTGAACGGCCGCATGGAGGACTTCGGCCTGCCCACGCCCAACCACAAGTTCCTCGACGCCCACCCGACCGTCTCCAGTGAGCTGCTCGGGCGCCTGGGCGCCGGCGACGCCGTCGCCAAGGGCGACGTGCGCGAGCTGCTCGGCGACCGCGTGCGCTTCGCCGACGGCAGCGTCGAGCAGATCGACGCGATCGTGTATGCGACCGGCTATGACATCAGCTTCCCGTTCCTGGACCCTGAGCTGGTGGCGGCGCCTGAAAACAGGCTTCCGCTGTACAAGCGGATGCTCAAGCCCGGGATCGATGACCTCGCGTTCATCGGGCTGGGCCAGCCGATACCGACGATCTTCCCCTTCTCCGAGCTGCAGTCCAAGCTCGCGGCGCGCTGGCTGAGCGGCGGCTGGGCGCCGCCGGTGCAGGATCGGATGGAGGCCGAGATCCGAAGCGACGAAGCCTTCCACACCGCCCATTTCGTCAACAAGCCGCGGCACACGATGCAGCTCGACTGGTATGCGTTCGAGCACGAGCTGAAGACCCGCTCGATCCCCGCCGGCCAGGCGCGCGCTCGGGCAGGCGCCCCCACCGGCCTGTCGCTGGCCGGTCGCGCGACGGGCGTCAGCAGCGCAGGCGGCGGCGCGGGTGCGCCCGCGCACGAGGCCGAGACCGCAATCGCATGAGCGCCGTCGAGTTCGACAGCGGCGGGGTCACGTGCCGGGGCGTGCACATGGCCGGCGCCGGCGATGAGCTCGCGCGCGAAGGCCGGCGCCCGTGCGTGGTGCTCGCACACGGCTTCAGCGGCACCGTCGACTCGGGGCTGGTGTCCTTCGCCGAGCGCTTCGCCGCGGCGGGCCTGGACGCGCTCGCGTTCGACTACCGCCACTTCGGCGCAAGCGACGGGCAGCCGCGCCAGCTGTTGTCGATCAAGCGCCAGCTACAGGACTACGCGGCCGCGATCGCCCACGCGCGCACGCTCGACGGCGTCGACCCCGAGCGGATCGTGCTGTGGGGCTACTCCTTCTCGGGCGGCCACGTGATCGCCGCGGCGGTCGCCGACGGCCGCGTCGCGGCCGTGATCTCGCAGCTGCCCGCGGTGGACGGCCTGGCCAGCCTGAGGACCCTCGCCCGCTACGCCGGCGTCGGCCAGCTCGCGCGCCTGACGCTGCTCGGGCTGCGCGACCAGCTCGCCGCGCTGCGCGGGCGCCCGCCGGTGATGGCCGCGGTGGTCGCCGGGCACCGTCGCGGCCATGAGCAGCCCCGACGCCGAGCCCGGCTTTCGCGCGATCGCCGGACCGACATGGCGCAACGAGGTCGCCGCGCGTATCGCGCTGAGCGCCGGCAGCTACCGCCCCGGTCTGCAGGCGGAGCGCCTGCCGTGCCCGCTGCTCGTGCAGATCGGCGACCGCGACGCAATCGCCCCCGCCAAGCCGGCCCAGGACGCCGCCTTCCGCGCGACCGGCCGCGCCGAGGTTCGCACCTACCCGATCGGGCATTTCGACGTCTGCGTTGGCGAGGGCTTCGAGCGGGCGGTGGCCGACCAGCTGCACTTCCTGCGACGGCACCTCGACGCGCGCGCCGCCGAGCACCCCGTCACCCACGCCGTCTAGCCGATGGCGCACTCCCACGGCGCACACGCCGACACGGACCCACGCCGCCTGAGCGCGACGCTCGCGCTGATCGTCTGCTTCATGGCCGTCGAGGTCGCCGCGGGCGTGCTCGCGCACTCGCTCGCGCTGCTCTCCGACGCGGGCCACATGCTCACGGACGCGGCCACCATCGCCCTGTCGCTGCTCGCGCTGCGGCTGGCCGCCCGCCCTCCCAGCGGCGCGCTGACCTTCGGCCTGCGGCGCGTGGAGATCGTTTCGGCGCTGGCCAACGGCGTGACGCTGCTGATCCTCGCGGCGTTCATCGCCTACGAGGCCGTGCGCCGCCTATTCACGCCTCCGCAGGTCCACGGCGGCGTCGTGCTGGCGGTCGCGCTCGTCGGCATCCTCGTCAACCTCGCCGCCGTCTCGATGCTGTCCGGGGCCAACCGCGCCAGCCTCAACATCGAGGGCAGCTTCCAGCACATCCTCACCGACCTGTACGGCTTCATCGGCACCGCGATCGCCGCCGGCGTGATCCTGCTCAGCGGCTTCCAGCGCGCGGACCCGATCGCCTCGCTGTTCATCGCCGCGCTGATGATCCGCTCGGGCGTGCAGCTCGTCAGTGACTCCGGGCGCGTGTTCCTGGAGGCGGCACCGAAGGGCCTTGACCCGCAGCAGGTGGGCGAGGCGCTCGTCGCCCAGCCGGGGGTGATCGAGGTTCACGACCTGCACGTGTGGGAGGTCACCAGCGGCTTCCCCGCGCTCTCCGCGCACGTGCTCGTCGGCGCCGACAACGACTGCCACGCCGCCCGCCGGCGCATCGAGGCGATGCTGCGCGAGCGCTTCGAGATCGACCACACCACCCTGCAGGTCGACCACGTCGGCAGCGAACTGCTCGAGATCACCCCACCTGGCCGCTCGGGCGCACCAGCACCTCGTTGACGCTCACGTGGGGCGGCTGCCCGATCGCATACAGCACGGCGGTCGCGATGTCCTCGGCTGTCAGCCGCTCGATGTCGCCGAAGCGCTGGGCGATCTGCTCGCGGATCTCGGGGCGATTATGCCCGGCGAGCTCGGTGTCGACTGCGCCGGGCTCGATCAGCGTCACGCGCACCCCGATCGCGACGGCCTCCTGGCGCAGCGACTCCGAGAACGCGCCGACTCCGAACTTGGTCAGGTTGTAGACGCCCGAGCCCGCGCGCGCGACCCGTCCGGCGACCGAGCTGACGTTGACGATGTGGCCGGAGCCCTGCGCGCCCATCAGCGCCAGCGCGGCGTGCGTGCAGTAGAGCACGCCGAACACGTTCGCGTGGATCATTCGCCGCCATTCCTCGGTGTCGGCGCCGGCGATCGGGCCGAGCAGCATCACGCCGGCGTTGTTGACGAGCACGTCCAGGCGGCCGAGGTCGGCGTGCGCGCGCTGCACGAACGCTTGCGCCTGCGACTCCTCGCCGACATCCGTCCGCACTGCGATAGCGCGCCCGCCGTCCCGCGCGATGCGCTCGGCGAGCGCCTGGATGCGATCGTCGCGGCGCGCGGCCAGCGCGACCGCCGCTCCCGCATGCACGCATGCCAGGGCGGTGGCCTCGCCGATACCGGAGGAGGCGCCTGTGATGGCAACCACTCGGCCGCTGAGATCTACAGTCATGCGCCGAGCTTAGCCGTCCCGTCTCAGCTAGCCGGCGCGACGGTCGATAACACTACCGACGAACGAAACGCTCTTTTTGGGCCGCTCGCGGGTTTTATCCGGCGCTGAAATGGGCACGGTAAACCTTGTACCGCGGGAAGGTGACCGCGCGTGCGGCGTCGAACGAGCAAAGGGACCTCATCGAGCCGGCAGAACAGTATAGGAGCACTTTCAGCAAGAATGGTTGACAACGCAACTATCGCGACGTATAATTCCGACTCCAAGCATCGGATTAGAAAGACGCTCATGTCAGATTCGCCCACAAGCCCCACTCCCACACTCACCCTCGAGCCCGACAGCGACGAGCCGGTCGTGGACGTCGAGCCTGTGACCGCTGTCGCGGCACGGCTGGACAGCCCGATCGAGCGCGTCGACGTCAGCGCGGCCGACACCTTTATCCCGGAGGCCGTCGACCAGCTGCTGGCGCACTCCCGGCGCTACCCGCTGCTAACCCCGGCGGAAGAGATCGACCTGGCCAAGCGCATCGAGCGCGGTGACCTCCAGGCCAAGGAACTGCTCGTCAACTCCAACCTGCGACTCGTCGCATCCAACGCCCGGCGCTACCAGAACCAGGGCCTGCCCCTCGGCGACCTCGTCCAGGAGGGCATGCTCGGCCTGATCCGCGCCAGCGAGAAGTTCGACTGGCGCAAGGGCTTCCGCTTCTCCACCTACGCGACGCTGTGGATCCGTCAGGCGATCCAGCGCGGCCTGGAGAACTCCGGACGCACCATCCGCCTGCCTGTCCACGTCGCCCAGCGCTCCCGCAAGGTCGGACGCGTCGAGCGCGAGCTCTCGGTCCGGCTGGGCCGCGAGCCCACGCTCGAGGAGCTGGCTACGGAGACCGGGCTGCCGATCGACCAGGTCGAAGAGGTGCGTCACCAGCGTGCCGCGCTCGTCAGCCTCGACCAGCAGATCGGCGAGGACGGCGACACCGCGCTAGGCGACCTGCTCCCCTCTGACGCGGAGGTACCCGAGGAGACCGCCTGGGAGAACGAGCGCGAGCGGATCGTCCACCGCGCGATCTCGCAGCTTCCGGAAACCGAGCGCAAGGTGCTGACCCTGCGCTTCGGCACGGGCCGCGAGGACCCGCAGACGCTCACCGCGATCGGCAAGCGGCTCGGGTTCTCCGCCGAGCGCGCCTCACAGCTCGAGCAGCGAGCGCTGAAGAAGCTCGCGGAGTCGCCCGAGCTGGCGGCCCTGCGCGAGGCCGCATAGACCCGATCTGTTCCCGCCCGCGCGGGCGCTAGCATGGCGCCCGTGTCGAGCGGGTCGCAGAAGTCGCTGTGGGAGCGCACGGTCGAGCTGACGATCGCGCTCGGCGAGCGGATCCTCGCGCCGATCGAGCGCTTCATCGGCAAGCGCTCGCTGGTGGGCGACGCGACGTTCTTCCCGCTCGAGCGCTTCCCGTGGGTCGGACACATCGAGGACAACTGGAGCGTCATTCGCGAGGAGGTCGAGCAGCTGCTGGACGTGCAGGCCGAGCTGCCGAACTTCCAGGACATCTCCAAGGACCAGATCGAGATCACCGACGATGACCGCTGGAAGACGTTCTTCCTGTACGGCTACGGCTTCGAGGCCAAGCTCGGCGTGGAGATGTGCCCACGCACGGCCGCGCTGATGCGCGAGATCCCCGGCATGACCACGGCGATGATCTCGATCCTCTCGCCGCGCAAGCACATCCTCGACCACCGCGGCCCTTACAAGGGCGTGCTGCGCTACCACCTCGGGCTGATCGTGCCCGAGGATGCGCCGGCCTGCCGCATCCGCGTGGGCGAGGACATTCGCCATTGGGAAGAGGGCAGGAGCCTGGTGTTCGACGACACGTTCAACCACGAGGTGTGGAACGACACCGACGAGACGCGGGTGGTGCTGTTCGTCGACGTGCTGCGCCCGCTGCCGTTCCCGGAGTCTGCGATCAACCGGGCGATCATCAAGGCGATCGGCTACTCGCCGTTCGTGCTGGACGCCAAGCGCAACCAGGAGGCGTGGGAACGGCGCTATCTGCAGCGCCGCTACGCTCGCTCCGCGGTGCCCGTCGCCGTCGACGGCGACGAGCGCTGAAACGTCATCGAGCGCCGGCGCCGACGGCCATGCCCTCGGCGCGCAGCGCGCCGAGCAGCATCACGTCGATCGAGGTAGACGGACCCTGCACGACCAGCCACGCGCGTCCGACGCGTGTGGCCAGCAGCGGCCCGTCCGCGCCGCCGTCCTCGGCGAAGATCCCGGCGCGGCCGCTCGGCGTGAGGCCGGGCAGCGCCGGCGCCGCGCGGCGGGGGTGGCGCGCGCCGAGCAGGATCGCCGCCGAGGTCGCTTCGCTGTAGCCCTTGATCGAGTACCAGCTGCGCGCGCAGCTGAACAGCACGTTCGCCCCCACGCTCGAGCCGAGCGTCGGCACGCTGGTGGCGATGACCCCCCAGGAGGCGCTCACCTGCGGTAGATGCGGCGCATGAATGGAACAAGGGCTCGACGCGGTGGGGACGCCGGGTGCGACCGTGTGCGTCCTCGCCCGCGCGATCTGCGGTGCCGCACCAGGCGTTCGGATCACGCGCCCGGCGTCGTCCAACGCCACAGGGTCGAGCTGGCCGGACACGAACGCGACCACCGCCTTCCATCCCGACGGCAGCCGGTCGTCGCGTCGCGCCAAGACGACGTGCCCCGGGCTCAGGCGGACGGCCGCCACGCCCGAGGTGACGATCGCCCAGAACAGGTTCGTGTGACCCTGCTGCGCGCTCACCGGCGTGTGCGATGACCTCAACAGGCTCTCCGCGTTGCTGATCGGCTCGCCGGCCGCCAGCACGATCGGCGAGCCCGGAAGATACGACGGCGCGCACGCCCCACCGCCTGAGTAGGGCGAGCGGACGCTCGCTATCGAGAAGCGTGGGTCGCTGCACCAGCCTGCGTCGCCCGCCTCGAGGTCCGGTGTGAGCGGCACGTCGTAGTGGAGCGCGCGCAGGCTCGGCACGGTCCCGGTCAGCGGCGCTGATCCGCGATCGACGAGCGCGACAATCGCAGCCGCGGCGCTCGCGCCGATCGCGAGGGTCAGGGCCGCCAACGCAACCGGAGGCAGCCGCCGCAACGAGCGTACCCACGCGAGCCGCGTCTTGTCACGATCGGCGACCGCCGGCGGATCGGTCTCCCGCTGCGACGTATGGCGGGCGGCGCGAGCGCCGTACTCGCGCGCGGCAGCGTTGCTCAATGCCCGCTGCAGTTCTCCGAGGTGGTCGTTCATCGCTCCTCCTCCATCAGTGTTCGCAGTCGTCTGAGCCCGCGACTGACGTGCTGGCGGACGACCTGCTGGGAGTGTCCGAGCTCGAGCGCCAGCTGCTCGTAGTCGAGCTCGTCGAGGACTCGCGCGCGGACGGCGTCGCGCTGCGCCGCGGGGAGCTGCTCGAGCAGCTCCAGCGCCGTCTCCCCCTCGCTCGCCAGCTCCTGCACGCGCAAAAGATCCTCGTCGTCGAACGCGATCGGGACCATTCCCAGGCGCCGGCGAGCCGCGGTCTCGACGCTGCCACGTCTGGCGCTCTCGCGCAGCTTGTTGCGAGCTATTCCCAACAGCCACGCCAACGCCGGCGCCTCGCCCGCCCGGTAGCGCTCGCAGGCTAGAAGCGCCGCGGCGAAGGTCTCGCCGGCGAGATCCGCCGCGACCTCCTGAGAGCGCACGCGGCGGGCAAGAAACGCCAACACCACGGCGATATGCCGACCGTAGAACGCCGCGAAGGCGCCGCCATCGCCGCCGGCGCTCGCCAGCAGCAGCTCGTCGTCGTCGCGCGGATCGTCGTGTGCGCCCACTGCCAGTACCTTGCGCCACGCGCGCGCTTGTGACAGCGGTCCCCTCTGGCGCGCGGCTGCGAGGCTCAGATCTGAGCGGCGGGCGACTCGCCGGCCAGCGCGAACGGGCTCCCCTCGGAGTCCTTGCAGATCGCCCATCGCTCGCCCGGGTGCACGACGGTTCCGCCGAGCGCCTGAACCCGCTCCAAGGCCTCGGCGACGTCGCTCACGGCGAAGTACGGCAACGAGACGGAGTCACCGGGCCCGCGCCCGCGCGCGTGGACGCCGACCGCGGGGGCGCCCAAGTCGGTGTGCGTCTGCCAGCCCTCCCCCTCCGAGCCTTTGCGCGCCTCCAGCTCGATGCCGAGGAGCGCCGTCCAGAAGCGCCGGGCTCGCTCGGGATCATCGGCGGGGAACTCGATCAGCGACAGCGAAGAACGCGACACACGTCGCACAGTAGCGCCCGTCGGCGAGATCCGGCTACTTCGAGATGTCGCGCAGCCACAGCTCGTTCGACGTCAGCGGCACCGACTTTCCGCTTGCCTGCAATTAGCGGGGCGCGCAGCCTGGCGCTCAAAGGTGGGGCGCCACCTCGGCGGCGATCAAGGCGATGTGGTCGAAGTCGTCCATGTCAATCACCTGCAGGTAGGAACGCGACGCCCCCGCCTTCCCGTATTCCGCGAGGCGGGCGATCACCTCCTCCGGGGTGCCCGCGGCGCCCGAGCGGCGCAGGTCGTCCAGGTCCCGGCCGATCCGGGAGGCTCTCTGCTGTAGCTCCGTCTCGTTCTCGCCGCAGCAGACGGTGACCGCGTGCGAGTAATCGAGCTCGTCCGGGTCGCGGCCGGCTGCCTCGCAGGCCGCCTTCACCCTCCGGAACTGCTCGTCTGTCATGTCGACGGGGGCGAACGGAACATTGAACTCGCTTGCGAAGCGGGCCGCCATGGCGGGGGTGCGCCGGACGCCCAGGCCGCCGACGATCACCGGCGGGTGGGGACGCTGGAGGGGCTTGGGCAGCGCCGGGCTGTCGGTGAGGGTGTAATGGGCGCCGTGGAAAGAGAAGCGGTCCTCCGCCGGCGTAGCCCACAGCCCCGTGAGGATCGCCAGCTGCTCCTCCAGGCGGTCGAAGCGCTCCCCGATCGGCGGGAAGGGGACCCCGTAGGCCGTGTGCTCGCCCTCAAACCAGCCAGTGCCCACCCCAACCTCGATCCGGCCGCCGCTCATCGCGTCGACCTGGGCGACCGCAACCGCGAGCGGCCCGGGGAGCCGGAACGTCGCCGAGGTGACCATCGTCCCCAGCCGGATCGTGGACGTCTCCCGCGCCAGCGCGCCCAGCGTTACCCATGAATCGGTGGGCCCGGGAGCTCCCGGGCCGGGTTTGATCCGCAGCAGATGGTCGGAGCGGAAGAACGCCCCGAAGGCGTGGGACTCGGCGGCTTGCGCCATCGCCAGCTGCTGCTCATAGGTCGCGCCTTCTTGGGGCTCGACGAAGATCCTCAACTCCATCGCATGGGTCCTCTCGTTGGCTTCTTTCTGGACGCTCGTTCGGTGCTCACGATGCCATAGCGCGCCTGGCGCTAGCGTGGAGGCTGGCCATGGCACCTCGAAAATGCTTGACCACATCGACGGCGGTTCACCGCCAAATCATCACGCCGCCGATCGGGCTCGTGGTCTTGGCGCTGACGGCGCTGCTGTCGTTGATCGGCATGGCCGGTCAGGCCGCCGCGTATTCGCCCGGCTGTGGCCAGATCCCGATCGTCTACGGGATTCCGCCATGGGGCTTCCACACCGGCCCCCCGATCGGCGAAACGGGCAGCTTCGCGCGCGGCCACGGCCAGATTAACCTGGAAGCGAACACCGTCTCCGGGATCCTGTGTCAGGAAGACCGCTACCGAAACCAGCCAACCCGTGCGATCACCATGACGGTCGAACACCATCTCGTCTACCACTCTCACTACGCGGTGATGTGGGGTTTCCCTGGGAACATCATGAAGATCATTCTCCGCGTGCGCGCCAGCAACGATCCGAAATGTCAAGTCGGAACCGTCGGACGCGCGACCCTGTTCGCGAGCTACAACGACGTCCGTAGCGACAGCGTCCAGTTCTTCTTCCCGGCTGCCTGCAGGGATCACGACCACCTGTACCACGGAACGCAGGTCAACAACCAGGTCCCGCCGCTGTAGACCGGACTCCTCACGGGCGCTGTCGATGGAGCGCCTCAGAGCGGTTCGCGCATCACGACAGTGAGCGTCGCGGTTTGGCGCACGCGAAAGCCGAGCGCCTCGTAGAGCCGGATCGCCCCCGTGTTGGTGCTCATGACGTGCAGGAACGCGCGCTCCGAGCGCCGCTGGATGCCCGCGATCAACGCGCCCATGAGCTGAGACGCCAGCCCGGCGCCACGATGGTCCGGCTTGGTGCAGACGGCGCTGATCTCGGTCCAACCGTCCAGATGAAACCGCTCGCCGGCCATCGCGACGAGCGTCCCGGCGCGCCGGATGCCCAGGTAATCGCCAAGCTCGATGGTCCTGCTCAGAAACGGCCCCGGCTCGGTCTGGGCGACGAGCTCGAGCATCTCGGGCACATCAGCGGCGCCCAGCGGGCTCGCCTCCGCGCAATCGACCCCGGTGACCCGCTCCTCGACCATCTGCACCAGATCGAACGCCTGAACCGCCTGCCAACCGTCTGGCAGCTCGGCGCCACCGTAGCGGCCCGCCACGTAGCTTCCCGGTGCGACGAGCGCAGCGGCGTCACGCCAGTCCTGCGCCGACGGCGGCGAGGGCAGAGCGAGAAACGGCGCCACATCGGGCGGATATCGTCGCGCGCGCCCGCGCACCTGCGCAAGCCGCGCATGAGGCCCGCACAGCGCCCCATAGGCCGGATTGTCGAGCAGGGCTTCGTCGGTCGGCGGCATGCCTGCTTGAAATACCACGCGGACGGCCCGGCTACAGCACGAGGAAGCGCTTAAGCTTGCCGGTGGCCAGGCGCGGAATGCTCCCAACCACGGTGACCGTGACGGCCGGCTCCGGGCATCCCGAGCGTACGAGTGCCTCTCCGAGCTTGCGATTGAGGCTCTCGACATCGAACGCTCCGTGCGCGCACACGACGATCTCGGCTCCGGCCCGGGTCTGCTGTACCTGATACTCGGAGATCGCCGGCTCGCGCCCCAGTATCGAGCGGAACAGATGCGGGTGCACGCTCACCCCATCCCCGTAGACGAAGATGTCGTCGTTGCGTCCCTCGATGTCGGCGATGCGCTGGTGCACGGACCCGCACGCACACGGCTCATCCAGGAGCGTGACCTCATCGCTGATCTCATAACGGATGAGCGGCATCAGCGGGTTGAAGAGGTTCGTCACATACACCTTGTGTGAACGCACTCCCGCCTGGACGGGCTCTCCGTTCGCGTCGACGGCCTCGACGATCACCAGATCGTCGGTGAGATGCATCCCGGTGCCCTTGAAGCAGCCAATCGCAGTGACGCCCGCCTCCGAGGTTCCCCACATGTTTGCGACCGGCGCATGCCAAGTCTCTTCCGCGGCCTGACGCGTCTCGGGTAGCAGGGGCTCAGCCATCGTCAGTATCCGCCGCGGCTGGATCTGAAGCCGGCCCGCGCGCGCCTCGCCCACCAGACGAGCAAGCATCGACGGGTACGTCGCAAGCGTATACCCGCCGACAGAGTTCAGGCCCGTGACAATCTCCTCCACTGGAAGGCCGACCCTGAACCGGTGCGTCTCAATGGCACCCGTCGCGAACGTCTCAGAGGACGCGCTCGTGAAATGCGTCGCGTTTTCTGCCGCCACGATCATCGCCACCGGAGGGAGCGACGCGAGCTCGGGGTCACCGATGCGGTCGAGCAGCGAGCGGCGAATCGCCGTCAGCTGCACCGTCGCCCAGGCCTCCCAACCCCACACGAACACTCCCCGCATGCCGCTCGACCCGCCCGACGCGACGGCATGCAGCTCGTCACGAAAATACGCGTCACCCTCCAGCTTCGCGATATGCGCGTTCACGTCCACCAGACGAACCTCAGGGTCGGTTACGATCGCGTCGAAGTTGTCCATCAGATCACCCTTCGTCATCACCGGCAGATGCCGCACGTCATCGGCGTCGAGCGTCGTCAGGTCGACTTCCCCGAGCCGATCGCGGTGCCAGGGGGATCGCCGCACCGCCATGCCTATGAGCTCGCGCAGTTGCGCGGTTCGCTCGGCGTGCAGCCGCTCAGCCGTCCAGGTCACCCGCTCGAGATGCTCGCCGATCTGGGGCAGCAGATGTTCGATATGACGCTGGCGCGTCGCCTCATAGGCCTCCACTCAATGCACCCTACAGGGCGCCAAATGGCCGCCCTAAATCGAGCTCGACGGCAGCCCCAAACTGCTGGTCATTTCCTGCGCCTTGGAGTTCAGGACGGTGAACTCGCCGGTGAGGATCAGCAGTCCCAGCGCGATCATGACAATGCCGCCGACGGCGATGACGACCGGGAAATGTCGCTTGACGACGGCGAGCGCGTTGGTCATGCGCTCGAATGCGAGCGCGATCAGCAGGAACGGGATCGCGAGGCCGGCGGAGTAGAAGGCGAGCAGCAGCGCGCCGTGGGCGGCCGAGCTCGAGATCGCGGCCTGGGTGAGGATCGCGCCGAGGGTGATGCTCGTGCAGGGGGTCCAGGCGATCGCGAAGGCGGCGCCGGCGAGCAGCGGGCCGCCGCGGCCGGCCAGGCGCAGCAGCTTCTCCGAGTGCCACTCGCGGTTGAGCAGGCGCACGAACGGGCTCGCCAGGAACGCGACGCCCATCAGCACGATCAGCACGCCGCCGGCGCGCTCGAGTGCCTGTTTGTGGGTGTTGAGCGTCGAGCCGATGACGGTCGCGCTCAGCCCCAGCAGGATGAATATCAACGAGAAGCTGGCGATGAACAGCAGGCTCGGGACCAGCACACGGCGCGCGCTGACGCCGTCCTTGAGGTCAGCTGGCGTGACGCCGATCACCGTGGAGAGATAGCCGGGGACGAGCGGCAGCACGCACGGCGAGAGGAACGACACGAGCCCGGCGGCGAGCGCAACCGGGATGCCGACGCCGGTCGCGGTGTCGGAGGAGGTGGCGAGCATCGCCGTCAGGTGGATCACGGCGCGTGCTCCACGACGCACTGGCCGATCGCCTCGCGCAGCAGGGCCACCTCTCGCTCCAGGCGCGCGACGCGCTCGTGCAACCTGCCGAGATCGTGGTCATCGGTGAACGCCGTAACGCCGGTCGCCACGACGGCGGCGAGCGGCTGGCGCACGATGGAGGGCTCCTCCTCGCGAGCCTGCAGCAGCTGCTCGTAGCGCTCCTCCTTGTGCCCCGGGCGGCGCTCGACGCGTTCGACCAGCTCGCGCTCGATCAGGCGCTCGAGGGTCTGGTGGACGGCTTGCAGATCGGCAAACGTGTGCATCCGCTCGGTTCGCTGCTTAAGCTCTCCGGGAGTCTGCGCGCCGCGGAGCATCAGTACGCACATCACCGCTTGCTCGTCCGAGCTCATCGGCAGCGCTTCGGCGAGCAGGTGGCGGTACTTCGGCGCACGGCTACCGGCGCCGCTGGCCAGACGTGCGTATCCGCGGCGCTCCAGGCGGTGCAGCGCGTCGCGTATGACCGTGTCGTCGTACTCGACGACCGGGTCGCGGTTGGTGGACTGGTTGCAGGCCAGCCGCAGCGCGTTCAGCGACAGCGGGTAGGCGTCGGGTGTTGTGCGCTGCTTCTCGAGCAGGCAGCCGATCACTCGCGTCTCAGTCGAGGAGAGGTCCATCTACCCTAAACCCTACGGCTCCGCAGGCCAGCTTTCAAAGCCCAGGCCGGCGCCGGCATCGCCAGGGCACTCGTCTCTCCGGTGGATGGGGCAGAATGACCCCTAGGGAGACGAATGGACGAGAACGACGAGCCCAGCCAAATCGCCGAGCTGGCGACCGAAGCGGTCGCGCCGATCGAGCAGGAGCTGCGCCGCCGCCTCGACGTCGAGCTGGGAGAACGGGACGTGCTGGCGGTGGAAACAGCGCTGCTGAAGGCGTTCCTCGGCGGCATGGGCGCCGGCCAGGCGGAGGCGGCCGAGACGGCCTTGGAGCGAGGCCCGACCGCCGGGCGCCTTGGCGGCGAACGGCTGCCAGCGAACGTGGCGCTCGAGCAGCCGCCGCTGCCTCACCTCGATCCGTGGGCGCAGCGCTACGGCGAGGATCGATAGCGCCGGTAGAGTCAAGCTCGTGAGCGCGCAGCCCTTCGCCCAGGGACATGGCGGGATGGGGGCCCGCCCGCCCGGCAGGCGCCAGTCGGCGCCGCAGCGCCCCGGGGATCTGTCCGAGGGGGCCGGTGGGCCTCCGGTCTCGCTGCGGCGCATCGCACGGCTGTTCCGGCCCTACCGTCTGCGGCTGAGTGGACTGCTGGCGCTGATCGTGCTCGGCTCGGTGTTGAGCGTGGCCTCGCCGTTCCTGCTGCGCGAAGCCGTCGACAGGGGCATTCTCAAGCACGAACTGACGCTGCTGTCGTGGCTGGTCGGCGGCATGATCGCGCTGGCGGTGATCAACGGCGTGATCAGCGTCGCGCAGACGTGGATCTCCAACCAGGTTGGACAGCGGGTGATGCACGACCTGCGCGCGGCGGTGTACGCGCACCTGCAGCGCATGTCGCTGGCCTTCTTCACACGCACGCGCTCGGGCGAGGTGCAGGCGCGCATCGCCTACGACATCGGCGGCATCGACGACGTGGTCACGAGCACAGCCACCTCGACGGTGTCGACGGTCGCGACCGTCAGCGCGACGATCGTCGCGATGTTCGCGCTCAGCTGGCAGCTGACGGTGTTCTCGCTGATCCTGCTGCCGTTCTTCGTGTGGCTGACGCGCCGCGTCGGCAACGAGCGCCGTCGCATCCAGTCGGTGCGCCAGAGCCGCCTGGCGGACATGTCCACGCTCGTCGAGGAGTCGCTGTCGGTGTCGGGGATCCTGCTCGGAAAGACGATGGGCCGCTCGCACGAGCTCGTCGACCGCTTCTCCTCGGAGTCAAGCGAACTGGCCGACCTGGAGGTGCGCGCGCGCATGGCCGGCCGCTGGCGAATGGCCTCGGTACAGATGAGCTTCGCGATCATGCCCGCCGCGGTGTACTGGTTCGCGGGCTACAGCATCGCCCACGGCCACGACCTGATCTCGATCGGCACGGTGGTGGCGTTCACGACGCTGCAGACACGCCTGCTGTTCCCGATGCAGCAGCTGCTGTCGGTGGGCCTGGAAGTGCAGACCTCGCTGGCGCTGTTCGGGCGCATCTTCGAGTACCTCGACCTGCCGGTCGACATCGTCGAGCGTCCGGGCGCGCGGGCGCTGGAGGGCGTCGAGGGAGACGTGAGCCTGGACGACGTGTGGTTCCGCTACGCGCCCGAGGCGCCATGGACGCTGGAGGAGATCGCCGCCGAGGTCCCGGCGGGCACGCGCACGGCGCTCGTCGGCGAGACGGGATCGGGCAAGACGACGCTCGCGTACCTGGTCGCGCGGCTGTACGAGCCCCAGCGCGGCAGCGTGCGCATCGACGGCGTCGACATCCGTGACATGACGCTCGACTCGCTGGCCGCGACCGTCGGGCTGGTGTCCCAGGAGACCTACCTGTTTCACGCCTCGATCCGCGAGAACCTGCGCTTCTCCTGTCCGCAGGCGAGCGACGGGGAGATCGAAGAGGCGGCGCGGGCGGCGCAGATCCACGAGCTGATCTCCTCGCTGCCCGACGGCTACGACACGCCCGTGGGTGAGCGCGGCTATCGCTTCTCCGGCGGCGAGAAGCAGCGCATCGCGATCGCGCGCACAATCCTGCGAAACCCGCCGGTGCTGATCCTCGACGAGGCGACCTCCTCGCTGGACAACGAGACCGAGCGCGCGGTCCAGCAGGCGCTCGACGAGCTCGCGCGCGGGCGCACGACGATCTCGATTGCCCACCGGCTGTCGACGATCCGCGACGCCGACCAGATCCTGGTGCTCGACCGCGGGCGCATCGTCGAGCGCGGCACCCACGACGAGCTGCTGGCACTGGGCGGGCGCTACGCGGCGTTCACCACCGTCTCCGACGGCGATGCCGGCGGCGCGGCGGCGGTCGGGGACGGCCCCGTCTCGAGCGGCGTGTAACGGCGTCTCAGGCGACCGCGTCGATGTTCAGGCGCACGTAGTCGACGATCACCGGCTCTCCCAGCACGGCGAGCACGTCGTCCATGAACGGCTCGCGCAGCTCCTGCGGAAGCTGCTGAACGTGCGGTCCGAGCACGATCGTGGAAAGGAACGCGCGCGGGTCCTCCGGCTGGCGCGGGGCCGGCGTCAGCCAGCACTCCGCCGAGGCGAAGCCGGCGGCGAGCAGGCGCTCGCGTGTGTCGGCCGGCGCGGCGTAGTTCCACGGCGCCCGCCAGCCGGCGAAGTGCCGGGCGTACGGTTCGCGCGCCCACACCTCGCCGGCGGTGGCGCGCAGGACGTCGATGTTGCCCTCTCCCCCACACTGCGCCGCCAGTCGTCCGCCCGCGCGCAGCGCCGCGTGCAGGCGCGCGAACAGGCGGTCGTGGTCGGCGATCCAGTGGAAGGTGGCGGTCGAGAGGATCGCGTCGACCGGCTCGGACAGCTCGAGCTCGAGCAGGTCGGCGACGCGCAGATCTACCTGCGGCCCGAGCCGCCGGCGAGCGGCGTCGATCATCGAGGCGGACTCGTCGAGGGCGATCACCCGCCCGCGTGGCAGGCGCTCGATCAGCGCCTCGGTTATGCGACCCGATCCGCAGCCGGCGTCCAGGACGAGCTCGTCGCTGTCCAGGTGAAGGCGGTCGAGCACCTCGAGGCCGAGCGCCTCCATGGTCGCGGAGACGCGGTCATAGCTGGTCCCATCCCATTCGCGTACTGGCATACAACTGTACGTTATCACGCACGCACGCCGGACGCGAGCTCGGCGATCGCGCGCGACAGCTGGCCCCCCTGCCAGGCGAGCGGGGAGCTACCTTCATCCTCCACCAGCAGGCGCGCGCCGGGGATCGTGCGCGCGTAGCGTTCGCCGACGGCGAGCGGGTGGCGCGGGTCGGCCTCGTCGCGGCTGGCGACGACGAGTGTCGGGACCTCGATCGCGGTCAGCTGCGCGAAGTCCTCGAATGGTCGCGAGCGCGGCACGATTTCGAGCGCGTCGGCGACCGCCTCGGGGTGCTCGTGCGCGGACAGCCGCTGGCGCACGACTGTGGCGACTGTCGCGCGCAGGCTGTCCGCTACGTCGCTGAAGTCGTAGGCGCGCACGAACCCCTCCACCCCACCCTCGCGCAGTCCCCGCGCGAGCGAGTCCCAGCCGGCGAGCTCCGCCTCGCCGCCCGAGGAGTCGGGATCGAAGGCGGGAGTGATGATCGCGAGCGCGACCACGCGCCCGGGATGATCTAGGGCGAAGCGCACCGCCGTCTGCGCGCCCATCGAGGCGCCGGCGATGACCGCGCGCTCGGTGCCGGTGTGATCGAGCACCGCCAGCAGGTCGTCGGACAGGCGGGGGTAGCCGTAGGCGGTGCGCTCGAGGGCGGCCGTGGAGGCGCCGTGCCCGCGCGCGTCGTAAGCGATCACGCGGTGGCCCGAGCGCTCGAGCGCGCGTGAGCCCATCACCACGTAGCGGCGCGTGGCGGTGAGACCGTGCAGCAGCGCGATCGGGACGCCGCCGGCGTCACCGGACTCCTCTCCAGAGAGGGCTACGCCGTCGTCGAGGAGGAGCGTGAGCTCTGCGGGCGGCATCGCTGCCCGAATCTAGCGCTCTGATCGGCGCGGCAGCTGCGTTTGAGCCGCCCGGCGGAGACGGTCTGCGCGAGTCCGAGCAGCCAGCAGGTGGGGCAACCGCGCAGCGCGAGCCCGCCCGGCACGAGGAGCGCCAGCGCGACCGGCGAGCCGCCGGCGGCCAGTGCGAATGCGGCGCCGATCAGCGTGAAGCCGACGGCGCCGCGCGCGAGGTGGCGGCCGATGCTCGTGCTGGCGAAGGGTCCGGCGCCGTTGTCAGTCATGGCCTGCTCCTCTGTTGACGTCGTCTGCGCCCGAGCTTTCGTGCGGGCCTCTGAGCTCCATACGCAGCACCGCGCGCGCCCGATGCAGGCGGGACTTCATGGCGGCGCGAGTGACGCCGAGCGTCTGGGCCGTGGCGTCGCCGGACATCCCCTGCACGTCGCGCATGATCAGCACTGCGCGCTGCTCGGCGGGGAGTGCGCCGATCGCGGCTACGATTCGCTCGAACTCAACACGCGCGAGCGCCGAGTCCTCGGCGGAGTGCACGGTGCGGGCATCCCGCGCTGCCGGCGAGCGCTGCTGGCGAGCCCTGCGGACGCACTCGTTGCGCACGATCCGGAACATCCACGAGGCAAGCGCGGCGGTAGCGCGGAGTGTGCCGATCTTGCGATACAGGACCACGAGCGCCTCCTGCGCGGCGTCCTCGGCGTCCTCGGGGCTGGCGCACAGCGTGCGTGCGAAGCGCCGCACGTTGGGATGCGAGCCGGAGACGAGGGCGGCGAGCGCCCGCTGGTCGCCGCGTTGAGCGGCGCTAACGACGCGCTCGGTCGGCCAGCTGTACTCGGTCGGACTCACGTGTCGCGCTTAGGGCAGGGCGCCGTGTAGCTGGCGCCGACGGTCTCGGGCTTCGATGCTTCGCCGTCTTCGGCGAAGATCACTTCGGTCTTCATCAGCAGACCTCCCTTCGGGCATTTGCTCGGCACGCGACCGTAGTAGATCGTTTGCCCGTGCGAGCGATAGGCCGAGCCGACCTCGAGGCTGATCGAGCGGACGGATGCATATGGCGCCCCCGGCACGCTCGCCACGAGCGGCACCTGCGCGATCAGCTCCGGGCCGCTGCCGCCGGCGCTGTCGAGGTTGACGTAGCGGGCGCCCGAGAGGATTTCCAGCGACACCGGCGAGTGGCCGTCGGTGAAGAACTCCATGCCGCCGCCGGGGGCGTAGAAGGAGGACAGTTCGGCCTGCTCTTCGACCCGTTCACCGCCGAAGGTGACGAAGCCGATCACTTTCCCTATCGGTCCCGCCGCCGATCCGTGGGGACAGCTGATCGGCCCGAACTCTTCGAGCGTGCTGTCGGTGCAGGTGGGAAAGCCCTGGGGGTGCAGCTTGGCACCGCTCGGCAGGTAGAAGTTGACGCCGATGATCGGCGGTGGCGAGCCGAAATATTCGTTGCCTTCGATCGTGTATTCCGCCTGCGCGGCGGTACCGGCACCGAGGATGTCGCCGGTGTGCGGGAAGCCGGGGATCGGCACCGGCAAGGCCCTTAGCCGCACCGTTGGCCTCGCCAGCGCGCGGCCGGCGAGGACGAGGGCGGCAAGGCAGATGGTGGCAAGGCAGGCGGCGGCCAGATAGGCCCTGAGGTGGGTGGGTGCTCTGCGCATCGGTCGGCTCCTCCGTCTCGGTCTCATCGGCTCGAACGCCAGCGCAGTTCGCGCGCCGTGTATCTGACGCGTGCTGCCCGCAACTGACGTGTATAGGAGGTGCGCGGCGGTGAAAAGGATTCGCCGCTGGCGACCGGTCGCCGCTCAGGCGTATGCTGCGACGTGCGCGCGCAGCAGCTCGGCGGAGCGCTGGGGGCGCTCGAGGAAGAACAGGTGCCCGACGCCGTCGAAGATCTCCAGATGTGAGTCGGGGATCAGCTCGGCGACGATCCGCCCGTTGGCGACCGGTAGAAGCTGGTCGAGGCTGCCGTGCATGACGAGCGTGGGCAGGCGTATCTGATGAAGGCGCGCGGAGGTGTCGTGGCCGACGATCGCGAGCCCCTGCTGTTCGATCACCTCGACGGCGACGCTGCGACGCATCGCGCGCGCGACGAACGCCGCCCACTGCTCGTCCTCGGCGGCGAACTTCGGCGAGACGTTGATCTCCCAGGAGGTGCGCAGCGCCAGCTCGCGGTCACCGGATCGCCTGGCGTCTGCGATGCGGCGCAGCACCTCGATGTCGGTGGGGACACTGTCGGGGCCACCGCAGTAGGTGCAGCCGAGCGAGAGCGTGCGCATGCGCTCGGGCTGCGCGAGCGCCAGCTCCTGGGCGACCATGCCGCCCATCGAGATGCCGAGCACGTGCGCGGAGTCGATCTCCAGCGCGGCCAGCAGGCCGGCGGCGTCCTGCGCCATCTGGCGGATCGTGATCGGCCCGTCCAGCCGGCTGCTGGCGCCGACCCCGCGGTGGTCGTAGACGATCACCTCGAAGTCGCCTCGCAGCTCCTCCAGGAACGGCTGTCCCCAGCTGAGCGCGGTGCCGCTCATCCCCATGATCATCAACAGCGGCGGCCCGTCTCCGCTGCGCTCGCAGTCGAGCTCGATCTCACCGACGCGGATGACGGCCATCGTGCGAGCGATCCTACACGGGCAGCATCAGCTGATCGTCGGGCTCCAAGGACGCGTGCGCGCGTGCGGCGAGCCCGCGCGTATCCCCTCCGCCCGCACCCGCCAAGCCGGCGACTCGCACGCCGAGCAGTCGCACCGGCCGTGGCGGTGCGTACTCGCGCAGCAGCGCCAGCGCGAGCTCGGTCACGACCCGCGTGTCGGATGTCGCCTCGGCGAGGGTGTGCGCGCGTGTGACGGTGGTCCAGTCGTCGAGACGCACCTTGATCGCGACCGTGCGCCCGCGGCGCTGGTGGCGTGTGAGGCTCTCGCACAGCTCGGCGGCCATTCGTGTGAGCCTGGCCTCGAGCTCGGCGCGGTCGTCGATGTCGGTGTCGAAGGTGCGCTCGCGTGACTCGGAGACGACCTTGCGCTCGGCGCCCACCTGTCCGTCGTGCTCGAAGCGCGCCCGCCTGCGCAGGTCGCGCCCGAGGTTCGGCCCGAAGCGCTCGGCGAGCAGTGACTCCGGTGCGCGCGCGAGCGCGGCGAGCGTCGTGAAGCCGAGCTCTGCCAGTCGCGCGGCGGTCTTTGGCCCGATGCCGGGCACGAGCCCGGGTGGCGAGGCGCCAAAGCGCGCGCACGCCTGCTCGCGGTCGAGCACGACGAAGCCGGCTGGCTTCTCCGCGTCGGAGGCGACCTTGGCGACGAGCTTGTTGGGTCCGATGCCGACCGAGCAGGTGAGCTCGGTCGCCTGCTTGATCTCGGCGATCAGCCTGCGCATGGCCGCGCGGGGCGAGAACAGCCCGGCGATGTCGAGGTAGGCCTCGTCAAGCCCCACTACCTCGACGCGCTCGACGTGCGCACGCACGATGTCCATCACCTGCGTGGAGGCGGCGCGGTAGCTGACGAAGTCGGGGGCCAGGAACACGGCGTCGGGACACAGTCGCCGCGCGCGCGAGGCGGGCATCGCCGAGCCGACGCCATAGCGGCGCGCCTCATAGCTGGCGGTCGTTACAACCGCGCGCGGGCCGCTGCCGGCGACGACGACGGGGCGCCCGCGCAGCTCGGGATGGCGGCGCAGCTCGATCGAGACGTAGAAGGCGTCGGCGTCGAGGTGGGCGACGCGCAGTGCGGAGTCTGCGGCTGACACGGACAGCCGAATGTAGCGCTGGGTGCGGCGGCGGAGGAGGGGAAGATCCGCGTGGCGAGTTCCGCCGTGGTCGGTTATTCCAAGAGCCGGTACGGTACCCGTGTGGCCGGTCCCCCTGAGAAGGACACCTGTCGAGATTATGTGGTGCCGCGGCTCGCGGCGGCCGGATGGACAGGGCGAATACTCGAGCAGTATCCAGTAACCGACGGCATGATCGTGCCGGTGGTTCGTCGCGGACCGCGTGGACGGGACCACCGCCGCGACAAGCCTCTTCGAGCCGACTATCTGCTCGAGGTCGAGCCGGGCTTCCCGGTCGCCGTGGTGGAGGCCAAGCGCGAGTACAAGCTAGCTTCAGACGGATTGCAGCAGGCGATGCGGTACGCGCAGATGCTCGATCTGCCGTTCGCCTACGCCACGAACGGCAAGGGGATAGTCGAGCACGACTATGACACCGGAATCGAGCGCGATCTCCCTGCGTTTCCGGGTCCGGACGAACTATGGCGGCGATATCGCCAGTGGAAGGGCATCGTCGACGATGCGATCGCGGACACGCTGCTGCTGCCATTCAATCGAGATCTGCGCCTTCCGGATGGTCGGGTCAAGGAGCCGCGCTACTACCAGCGCGTCGCCATTGAGCGCGCGCTCGATGCCGTCCTGAACGAACGCAAGCGCATTCTCCTGACCATGGCGACGGGCACTGGCAAGACCTTCCTTGCGCTCCAGATCATCTGGAAGCTGTGGTCGGGCGGCTGGCGCGGAGACCGCAAGCCGCGGATCCTGTATCTGGCCGACCGCAACATCCTCGTCGATCAGCCGATTTCACGGGAGTTTCGGCCCGTGTTCGGCGACGCGGTGTGGAAGATCCGCAGCGAGGCGAAGACCGGGCGCGAGATCTACTTTGCGCTCTACCAGACGCTCGCCGACAGCGGCCAGGCACTGGGGGTGTTCCGCGACTATCCGCCCGACTACTTCGACCTGATCGTCGTGGACGAGTGCCATCGGGGAAGCGCCCGCGACGAATCCGATTGGCACACGATCCTCGAGCACTTCTCCCCTGCCGCTCAGATCGGCATGACGGCCACGCCTAAGCGCGAGGCGAACATCGACACCTATCGCTACTTCGGCGATCCGATCTACACATACACGCTGGCTCAGGGCATCGCCGACGGGTTCCTTGCGCCATATAGGGTGCGGCGCGTCGTTCTCAGCCCCGATGCCCAGGGCTGGTCGCCGGAGCCCGGACAGCTCGATCGGTTCGGCCGTGAGATTCCCGAAGGCCTATATGAGACCCGCGACTTCGAGCGGGTGGTGTCGCTGCTGACCCGCACCGAGGCGGCCGCGCGCCATCTGTCTGAGTACATGCGGAGCACGGATCCGATGGCGAAGACGATCGTGTTCTGTGTGGACTCAGACCACGCTGGTCAGATGCGCAAGGCGCTCAACAACGAGAACGCGGATCTTGCCCGGCAGCATCCCGACTACGTGGTGCGCATCGTCTCGGACGAGGGCGAGACCGGGCGGGAATACCTGGGCGACTTCGCCGATCCTGAGCGCGAGACGCCGGTGATCGCGACCACGGCGCAGCTTCTGTCGACCGGCGTCGACGTGCCCACGGTGCGCAACATCGTGCTGTTCAAGCCGATCGGTTCGGTCGTCGAGTTCAAGCAGATCATTGGCCGTGGCACGCGCCTGTACCCGGACGAGGACAAGCTTACGTTCGAGATCGTCGACTACTCCGGAGCTACCCACCTCTTCGAGGACCCTGAGTTCGACGGACCCCCCGAGGCGCCGCCTTTGGTTGAAGAGATCGGCCTCGACGGCAACGTAGTCGGCGTCAGCGAGGTGGCGGAACCTGAGCCGGCGTACGGCGAGCCGGGCGATGGCGCGGTCGATCCCGACGAGCTCGAAGAAGTGGGTGCACGGAAGTTCTACGTCGATGACGGGCCAGTGGCGTATGTGGTCGCCGAAGGGTTCTATCTGCCCGATCCGCAGAGCGGACGCCTGCGGCTCGTCGAGTACAGCGACTACCTCGCAGACGAGGTGCGACGCCTATACCCCTCTCCCCGGGAGCTGCGAGACGCGTGGCGCACCAAGCGTGGTCGCGAGGAGGTCGCGACGGCCCTGGCGGCTCGGGGCATATCGCTGGAGGAGGCAGCCGATCGCTTGGAGCTCAGCGACATGGATGCTGTTGATCTCCTCGTTCACGTCGCGTGGAACGGGCCGATGATCACGAGGGGTCAACGAGTGCGGCGTCTGAACGCCGAGCACCGCCAGTTCTTCGAGGACCTCGTGCCGGAGGCTCGAGCGGTGCTCGAGGATCTGCTGGACAAGTACGCTGAGCACGGCATTTCGCAGCTCGATGATCTGCGTGTGCTGGAAGTGCCACCGCTCGACCGCTATGGCAGTGTCGTGGACATCGCGAGTCGGTTCGGCGGCAGCGAGCAGCTTCGGTCGGCTATCTCCGGGATGGAGGACATGCTCTACGCGGCATGATCCTGTATCGAAATGATAGTTTCACGTATCTTTCTGACGTAAAACTATCATTTTGATATAGTTTGGCGTCATGCCGCTTGATCGACAAGACCTCCGTCGGCGCCTCGCGGCCATCGCCGGAGAGCAGTCTGGTCATTTCACCGCCGCCCAGGCACTATCCGTCGGCTACTCCTACTCAGCGCAGAAGTTCCACGTTGACCGCGGCAACTGGTTGAGAGTCGACCGCGGCGTGTTCCGGCTGCCTGAGTGGCCCGTGGGGGAGCACGAGGACCTCGTGAGGTGGTCGCTGTGGAGTGGCGGTCGAGCGGTCGTATCCCACGAGACCGCGCTCGCCGTTCACGAGCTCGGCGATGTGAACCCGGCCGTCATCCACCTGACAGTCCCGCCGAATTTTCGTTCCCGGCCACCTGACGGCATTCGCCTTCACCGCGGCGATCTGCTCGAGGGCGACATCTGGCTCTACGAGGGGTTCACGATCACGACTCCGCTGCGCGCGTTGCTGGACGTCGCCGCCGGCACCTTGGATCTTGATCAGCTCGGCTACGCCATGCAACAGGCGTGCGACAGGACTCCCGCGATCCGAGACGCCCTGGTCGCGCGCGCCGAGGCTCTCGGCCCGCGTGCCGCTCTGCGAGTCGAGCGTGCCCTCCGGCTCGTCGGACAACTGTGAACTACGCGACTCCCGCCGCATTTCGGATGGCGCTCGAGGCCCGGCTTGCGTCTGCCTCCAGAAACACAGGAGTGGACCTCAATCGGCTGCGTAGACGCGCGGTCTTCGAGCGGATGCTGGTCAGACTCGATGCAACGCAGCACGGCGGCTGGGTCTTGAAGGGTGGGATGGCGCTCGAGGTGCGCTGGCGCGACCGCGCGAGGGCTACCCGTGACCTGGACCTCGCGGTGCGCGACCACGCGCCGGACCACGGAACACTGCGAGCCCTGCTCGTGGAGCCGCTAGAACGTGATCCACACGGCGACTGGTTCCACTTCGCGGTCGGCCAGGGTCGAGAGCTAACCACGGACGCCGCCGGTCGACAGGGCTGGCGCTTCCCGGTCGAGGCGCGGCTCGCTGGGAGAGTCTTCGCACAGGTAAGCGTCGATGCTGTCGCGCGACCCGAGGAGATTGGAGGCACGGAGCGCATCGCTCTCCCCGGGCTGCTCTCCTTTGCTGGCCTTCCGGGTAGCAGCGTCGAGGTCGTGGATCGCGATCAGCACTTTGCTGAGAAGCTGCACGCCTTGACTCGAACCTACGGCGACCAGTCCAACACACGTACCAGAGACCTCGTCGACCTGGTCATGCTGGTCGAGGATGGACTGCGACCGACGCGCGAGCTCCTCGCACGTGTGAGTCACGTCTTCGCGGTGCGGGAAGGAAGCGAACCGCCCATCGACCTCCCCGATCCACCACAACAGTGGGTCATGACCTACAGCACGCTTGCCGGAGGAATGGACATGGAAGCCCGGACGCTCGACCGTGCCATGGACGACCTGCGCGCCTTCTGGGCGCGTGTCCGCTAAACCCAGGAGAACTGAATGCCCAAGCGCACCAAGCCGACGCTGCCAACGACACCGCAGGCCAAGCTGAGCGGCGTAATCAAGGCCGTGCGCGACACGATGCGTAAGGACGCAGGCCTGAACGGCGACCTGGACCGAATCCCCCAGCTCGCCTGGCTGCTGTTCCTCAAGGCGTTCGACGGGCTCGAGGAACGACGCGAGATCCTCGACGGAGCGGCTTATCAGCCCGCGATAGCGGAGCCGTACCGGTGGCGGGATTGGGCGGCCGACCAGGTAGACGGCCGTACCGGCGAGACCTTGATCGAGTTCGTCAACGGCGAGCTGCTGCCGTACCTGCGCGCCCTCTCTGGCACCGGCCCAGACGACCCGCGCGATGTCCTCGCGGCGGTGTTCAAGGAGACCTTCAACCGGATCCTCTCCGGCTACCTGCTTCGCGATGTCCTCGACAAGATCGACGAGGTCAACTTTGCCTCATCTGACGACATCCACACGATGGCCCACCTGTACGAGTCGATGCTCCGAGACATGCGTGATGCGGCCGGGGATTCAGGCGAGTTCTACACCCCGCGCCCTGTGATTCGCTTCATGGTCGAGCAGGTCGCGCCGGCCCTCGGTGAGCGGGTACTCGACCCAGCATGCGGGACCGGCGGCTTTCTGGTCGAGACGCTGGAGCACCTCAGGCCGACCCTCAGCAGCGTCGAGGAGGTGCGAGCGCTCGAAGGTGATCTCCGTGGCATCGAGAAGAAGCCTCTCCCCTATCTCCTGGGGATGATGAACCTGCTGCTGCATGAGGTTCAGCAGCCGCATCTCACTCGTGGCAACGCTCTCGCCCGCCCAGTTACAGAGATTCGCAAGACAGATCGAGTCGACGTTGTGCTGACCAACCCGCCGTTCGGCGGCGAGGAGGAGAAGGCGATTCAAGCCAACTTTCCCGAGGCTACGCGGACGGGTGAGACTGCGTGGTTGTTTTTGCAGCTGGTTCAGCGGATGCTCGATCAAGGCGGTCGCTGCGCAATCGTGGTGCCGAACAAGGTACTCTTCGATACGGGGGTTGGCGCGAAGATCAAGAGGCGCTTGCTCACTGACTACCGTCTGCACACCATCGTACGGTTGCCGCAGGGAGTATTTGCCCCCTATACGACTATCCCCACGAACATTCTGTTTTTCGAGAAGACCGGCCGTACCAAAGAGGTATGGTTTTACGAGCTCCAACCACCTGAAGGCCGAAAGGGATACACAAAGACGCGCCCACTCACCTTCGATGAATTCGCAGACTGTCAGGCGTGGTGGGGGGGCAGCTTGCGCAAGGGTCGCGAGACGACTAGCAGAGCGTGGTGCGCTCCTATCGCAGACGTAGAGGCAATCAACTATAACCTCGACCAACAGAATCCAAACCGGCCCGACGACCTGACCAGTCTCTCTCCCGCAGCGCTACTCGCTGAGCTAGTTCTGACCGAGCATGAGGTTTTGCGACTGCTCGAGGAGCTAAGCTCCAAAACCGTGCGGCTTACCCCGTGACCGCATATAGAGTCGTTCCCCTAGGGCAGGTGCTACATCTCGATCAGGATGAGGTGTCTCTCCAGCCCACAAAGATATATCGAACTGCTGGCGTATACAGTTTCGGGCGAGGCATCTTTGAGCGCGAGCCAATTCTCGGAGCCGACACATCATACACTTCGCTTTACAGGCTTCACAGAGATCAGTTCGTCGTAAGCCGGCTAAACGGTTGGGAGGGGGCGGTTGATGTCGTATCCGCGCGTCATGAGGGATGTTGTGTCTCGAGTGAGTATCCAACCTTCGCGATTGACTCTGACGAGGCCGATCCTCGATATCTACGTTGGATTGCTCGATGGCCGCGACTCTGGGAACAACTCACACCGCGTGGAAGTATGGTTCGCCGCAAGCGGGTAAACCCAGCCCAGCTACTCGAAGTGCCGATTCCGCTGCCTCCGGCGGATGTACAGCGACAACTTGCGATGAGTATCGAGCTATTTCTTTCTAAGACAGCCACACTCACGGAGTCCGCCGCGCGGTGTTCGCCCCAGACATATATGTCACTTCTGCCTGGCCTTACGCAAGAGATATTTAGTGGCGAACATATGGAGAAGCGGGCGATAGGAGAGATGGCCGACTTCATCTCTGACACCGTTTACCCTGGAGATGACTTTGGGGACGCAACGGTATTTGTGGGCCTTCAGCACATCGAGAGCCATTCGGGTAGACGCCTTGGAAGTACAGAACTCGGCAGCGAGAAGGGGCGGAAGTTTCGTTTCCAACCGGGCGATGTCATCTACGGCTATCTGCGTCCGTATCTGAATAAGGTATGGGTGGCAGACTGTCACGGACTGTGCTCGGTGGATCAGTACGTTCTACGACCCAGAGAAGGCGCGTGCGCAGGACTCATTGCGCACGGGCTGCGCAGCCAATCGGCCTTGAACGAGGCGGTCCGACTTACTCACTCGTTGCAGCTGCCTCGACTCAGGTCGAGTCTGCTTGCTGCTATCGAGATTCCAACTGCCGCCGCCGATCAACCGTCGACCGAGCGTCGGCTCGACAGTCTCGTCCGTCAGATATGTGAACTCGCAGAAGCCCGACGCCGACAGCTTGAGCTCATCTCGGCACTGGAAGCAGCCACACTCAACGAGGTGTTCGCGAGTTTGGCATAGCCACGGCCTTCCATTCGTGTCCGGCGACGATCACATGGTCAAGAAAGCGAAGCCCTACCATTCTCGCCCCCGCGAGGAGCTCCGTTGTTCCGCGACGATCTGGCTCGCTCGGAGTTGGATCCCCCGAGGGATGGTTGTGCGCGACGGCAAACGCGCGCCCGTCGTGTCTCAACACCGCATTGAGAATGTCGCGGACCGGGAACAAGGCGCGGTCGATCGCCCCGTCCGTAACGATAACGGTTCGGCGCACGTGGTTCGCGCCGTCGCAGACGAGCACAACCACGCGCTCCCGGCGAAGCCCCGCCAGTTCCGGGCCGACCTCGCGCGCCACATCCGCGGCACTGCGAAGGGTAACGGCGTCGGTGGAGCGGCCCGCGAGTCGCCCGAGCTGAAAGGCGGCGATCAGCGCTGCTGCCTTGGCTGCGCCGATGCCAGAGCGTTGCGCGAGCTCCTCGGGTCGCGCGATGGCCAACGCCGGGAGACCGCCGTACTCGCAGAGCAAGGATCCGGCGAGGTCGAGCGCGCTCACCCCGGGACGGCCGTGCCTCAGAACCAGCGCCAGCAGCTCCCGCTCGCTCAGGGCGTCGGCGCCGCAGCGCAGCAACCGCTCACGCGGGCGATCGTGGGCGGGGATGCTGGCGAGCGGGTTGGTCACAGCGTCACGGTAGGCGGCGACTGCGACGGAATCTCACGGCCGTATGCACAGCGCATGATTCCCCAGTCTGCCGCTGAGAGAGCGCGCGTGGTCGCTTCGAGGGAACCTCACGCCAGCGGATGGTCTGTTCGTGGCCCTGGCGGAGCAGCTGGGCGAGCCGCTGGCGACGAAGGACGGCGCTTTGTGCGCGGAGGCCCCGAAGCACGCGACTCTCGAAGTGCTCGAGCTCGGCGCCGATCGAATCTAGCGCTGGCAGCGGCGTGTATCGTCAGTAGCGGTGGCCAGGTGACCGAGAGCTACGACCCGGACGAGCGCGACTGGCGGGTGCAAGTCGAGCTCGACGTCGGGGACGCCACGCACTCGCTCCGTGACCTCGTCGGCCGTCTTCGCGGACCGAGCATCGACCGGCAGATCGAGGAGCGGGTGTCGCACGATGTTGTGATCACCCACGACGGCAAGCTGCTGTTCGCCTACGCCGCCGCCGAGGGGACGCTGCGGGCGGCGAGAAGCGCGATCGAAGATGTCCTGCGCGCCGACGGAGTCCGAGCGAGCATGCGGGTGAGCCACTGGGACGAACGTCTCGACGCGTGGCGCCAGACCGACCCGGCGCTGGGGGCAGACGCGCAGCGGGCCGAGGATGCCGCCGAGCGCGACGCCGAGGCCGTCGAGACGCGGATGCTGGTCGCCAGCGCGGGCAAGATGGTTCGCGTCGAATTCGAGCAGTCGATACGCCGCTGGGCCGACGAGCTGGGGGTCGAATGCGAGATCGTCGAGCACCCGCACCTGCTCACGTCGCAGGTGGGCTTCAGCGTCACCGGCCCGAAGCGCAAGCTCGACGAGTTCTCGCAGGGTCTCGCCGCCGAGGAGCACGCGACCATCCGCACCGAGCGAGCGGTCATGATGAGCCCGCTGTAGAGATCAATCCGGCTCCACTTGTCAACCCTTCTTGCAGTAGGCTGACGGGTGAGGGAGTATGGATCTGACCTTCAGCGAGCAAGAGATCGCGTTCCGCGAAGAGCTGCGCGCCTGGCTGGCGGAGAACCCGCCCGAGGCGAAGCCGCCGGCGGATGCGGGCGACGACGCGCAGTTCGCGTACCGGCGCGACTGGCAGCGGCGCCTGTACGACGCGGGCTGGGCGGCGCCGGGGTGGCCGCGGGAGTACGGCGGGCGCGGCGCGTCGCAGAGCGAGTCGGCGATCTACTTCGAAGAGCTCGGACGCGCGCGGGTGCCGTTCGCGGCGAACACGCTGGGCCTGCTGCTGGGCGGCCCGACGCTGATGGTGTGGGGCACGGACGAGCAGAAGGAGCGCCACCTGCCGCCGATCCTGTCGGGCGAGGAGATCTGGTGCCAGGGCTTCTCCGAGCCGGACGCTGGCTCGGACCTGGCGTCGCTGAAAACGAAAGCGGTGAAAGACGGCGACGATTGGGTGGTGACGGGCCAGAAGGTGTGGACGAGCGGCGCGCAGTACTCGAAGTGGTGCATGCTGGTCGCGCGAACGGACTCGGAGGCGGCCAAGCACAAGGGCCTGACGTACTTCCTGATGAACATGGAGCAGGAGCAGGTGCAGATTCGCCCGCTGCGCCAGATCACAGGCGAGGCGGAGTTCAACGAGCTGTTCATCGAGGAGGCGCGGATCCCCGACGCGAACGTGGTCGGTGGCGTGGGCAACGGCTGGAAGGTCGCGCTGACGACGCTGATGAACGAGCGCGCGGGACTGGGCTTCGCGCTGCAGATCCGCCTGCGCCAGCTGCTCGACGACGTGATCGCGGCGGCCGCGGAGAAGGGTCTTCTCGAGAACGCGCTGTACGCGGATGCGATCGCTGAGCTGCACGTGCGCTGCGAGTCGATCCGTCTGCTGGCGTGGAAGGGCCTTACCGACGCCGAGCGCTACGGCCAGCCGGGCCCGGAGGGCTCGCTGGTGAAGTGGCTGTGGTCGGACACCAACCAGCGCCTGACGCAGATGGCGGCGGACGTGATCGGACCGCAGGCGCTGACGAGCGGCACGAGCTGGAGCTATGAGCTGATGCGCGCGCGCGGCAACACGATCGAGGGAGGCACGACCGAGGTGCTGAAGAACATCGTCGCCGAGCGCGTCCTGGGCCTTCCCCGGCTGAAGGTGGCGGCGTAGATGGACTTCGGCTTCACCGATGACCAGCGCGACATTCAGCGCACGGCGAGAGACCTGCTCGGCGAGCGCTCGACGTTCGCGAAGGTGCGTGAGCACGCGGAGGCGCGCACCACCGACCAGGCGCTTTGGCGCGAGCTGTGCGAGCTGGGCTGGCCGGGGATCGCGATCTCCGAGGCCCACGGCGGCCAGGGACTGGGCACGATCGAGCTGTCGATCCTGTGCGAGGAGCTCGGCCGCTCGCTCGCGCCGGTGCCGTTCCTGGCGAGCGCGATCGCGGCGTGCGTGATCGAGCACGCCGGCTCGGCCGAGCAGCGCGAGCGCTGGCTGCCGGGACTGGCCTCAGGCGAGTCGATCGGCGCGCTGGCCAGCGCGCTCGACGGCACCGCGGAGCTGGTCGTGAGCGGCGCGCAGGCGGACGTGATCGTGCTGGTCGAAGACGACGGCTCGGGCAGGATCGTGACGCCCGAGGACGCCGAGGTGACCGCGATCGCGGCGATCGACCCGACGCGCTCGGCCGCGCGGGTCAGCGCCGCCGATGGCGCGGGCGAGTCATTGGAGGACGGCTGCCCGGGCCTCGGCCACGCGCTGGTGGCGGTCAGCTCGGAGCTCGTCGGCGTGAGCGAGCGGGCGCTGGAGATGACGGTCGAGTACGTCAAGGACCGCAAGCAGTTCGGCGTGCCGGTGGGCGCCTACCAGGCAGTCTCGCACCGCTGCGCGCAGATGCTGCTGGACACCGAGAAGGCGCGCTCGACGACGGCGTTCGCAGCGTGGAGCGCCGACTCCAACCCCGAGGGGCTGGCGGAAGCGGCGGCGATGGCGAAGGCCGCCGCCTCGGACGCCGGTCGCGAGGTGACGACGAGCGCGATCCAGATGCACGGCGGCATCGGCTTCACGTGGGAGGCGGACGTGCACTGGCTGTACAAGCGCGCGCAGCTGGACTCCGCGCTGCTGGGCGGCGCCAGCCGCCACCGCGCGCGCTTGGCCTCGATCCTGGCCGATCGCATCGCCGCCTCCGCCGCAGCCTGACGGCGGCCCGCGCCGCTATCCGACGCCAGCCGCCGCGCGCCTCGACCGCGGCTCCCGGGTCGGGTTCAGCCGACGGACTGGCCGGCGTGTGCCGGCGCGTTGGCCTTGGCCCAGTTGGCGATGTTGGCGCCGCCGTTGACGGTCGAGCCGTCGGCCAGTTTGAGCACCGGCAGCATCTCCTGGCCGCTCATCTCCTTGAGCTCGGGACGGCGTCCTTTGGTGAACAGCCCGAACGGCCGGCCTTTGTCGTAGACGATCTTCTCGAAGTCGTGGCCGGCGTCGCGCAGCGCGCGCTGGGCGCGCTTGCACGCGTGCGGGCCCGGGCCGCCGTCGTCGACGGTGCAGACATACAGCGTGAGCTTCTCGGACATCGCGGACCCCCTGTGGGCGTAGTGCAGCGGTCACAAGCAGGCTAGCGCTCCTGCGCTCAGCGCCGGCGCAGACCGTCGATCAGCTGTTCCATCGCGTGCCCGGCGCGCTCGCGCTCGGCGGCGCGGTCGTCGGCGCTGAGGATCAGGGCGCTCGCCTCGTGCAGGGCCGCCGTCAGCAGGTGCGCGAGAGCGTCCGGGTCGGCGGTGCGCATCGAGCCTTCGCGCATGGCGGCGGCGAGAGCCGCGGAGAGCAGCGTCAGGCCGTGCGGCGCGATGACTTCCTGCCACGCCTCCCAGCCGAGCGCCTTGCGACCCTCGACCAGCCCGATGCGCTGCAGCTCGACCGAGCGGATGCACTCGTCGAGATACCAGCTGACGCCGGTCTGCAGCGCGGTGAACTGGTCGGGAGCGTCGGCCACCACCTCCGCCAGCCGCGCGACCACTTCCAGCTCCAGCGCCTCGAGCACCGCTGCGAGCAGCTCGGCCTTGCCGGAGAAGTGGTGATACAGGCCGCCGCGGCTGACGCCGGCGCGGCGCAGGACCTCGGCGGTGCTCAGGCCCGCGTAGCCCCGCTCGACGACGAGCTCGCCGGCCACCCGCACGATCCGCCGGCGCGTGGCCGCGCCGCGCTCCTGGACCGCCGGCCGGCGGTTTGGTGTGTCGCTGGTCTGCGCCGGCACCGGCATAGTCTTATCTGATACGTTACCGACCGACAGTCGGTCTGTCCTTGGTTGCAGCGTTTCATTCGAGCCCGAAAGGGGAGCCATGAACACCTATGTGATCCTGCGACGCGGTGCGTGGGCGTCGGCGGCGGAGCTCGGCGAGGCGGCCGAGCGCTCGAAAGCCGTCGGCGAGGAGCAGATGCCCGACGACATCCGCTGGATTCGCAGCTACGTGCTGAGCGAGCCGGACGGCCGCGTCGGCACGGTGTGCATCTACGAGGCCAGCAGTCCGGAGGCGATCCGCGAGCACGCCTCGCGCGCGCAGCTGGCGGCCGACGAGATCGTCGCGGTCGCCGACACCGTCGTCGTTCGTCCCGACCCGGCGTCCGCGCCGGCGGTCTGAGCCGCACGCACACCCGCCGGGATAGGCTGCTGGCGTGTCCCGCTATGCAGCCTTCCTGCGCGGCATGAACGTCGGCGGCCACCGTCTGACCAACGAGGAGCTGCGGGCGCATTTCCAGGCGCTGGGCTTCGACGAGGTGGCGACGTTCCGCGCCAGCGGCAACGTTGTGTTCGCCGCCGCGGGACATTCCGCGGACGCCGTCCGGGCGCGCATCGAGGACGGCCTGGCGTCGCGCCTGGGCTACGCGGTGCCCACGTTCGTGCGCGACGACGCGCAGGTGCGAGCGATCGCCGCGCACCAGCCCTTCCCGCGCGCGCGTGTGGAGTCCTCCGCGGGCAAGCTGCAGGTGTCGCTTCTCGGCGCCTCCCCCACGCCCGCCGTCAGAAAAAAGGTGCTGTCGCTGGCCAGCGAGGAGGACGCGCTCGCGTTCGCCGGGTACGAGCTGTACTGGCTGCCGAGCGGCGGCATGCTCGAGTCGGCACTCGACCTGGCGATGATCGAGCGGCTGCTCGGCCCGAGCACGATGCGCACGAAAGGCACGATCGAGCTGATCGCGAGCAAGCACTGCGCCGAGTGAGCGCGCGGCGCGCGAGCCCTCGGCGAGCGGCGCCCCCAGGGCCCGGCCGCGGAGGGTAGGCTCTCGTAAACAGCGAGCGAGAGGGAGGGTGTGGTGTTCGAGCCGTTGCCCCGGGGGCGCAACCCCTTCGACGAGACGGGCGTCGAGCGCGACGCGGGCGGCTCGGCCCGTTACATAGACCGCCCGTCCTCGCTGGTGGAGATGCTGCACGCGAGCGTCGAGCGCGACGCCGCGGCGACGGCACTGCTGGAGGTGGGCGGCGACTCGATCAGCTACGGCGAGCTGTGGCGGCGCGCGGCACGGGTGGGCGGCGGCCTGCGCGTGGCGGGCGTCGGGCGCGGCGAGCGCGTCGCGATCAGGCTGGCCAACGGGATCGACTGGGTGCTCGCGTTCTTCGGCGCTCAGCTGGTGGGCGCGGTGGTGGTGCCGGTGAACACGCGCTTCACCGATGAGGAGGTCGCATATGTGATCGAGGACTCGGGCGCCGCATACACGTTCGCGGCGGGCGCGCCACTGCCGGACAGCGATCCGGTGGCGGGCGAGGATCTGGCGCCGGCGGACCTGGCGGCGATCTTCTACACCAGCGGCACCACCGGGTTCCCCAAGGGGGCGATGACCTCGCACGGCAACTTCCTGACCAACAGCGAGAACGCGTTTCGCTGCCTGGCGACCGACCGCTCCGAGGGGCCGTCGATCTCGACGCTGGTGTCGGTGCCGCTGTTCCACGTCACCGGCTGCAACAGCCAGCTGGTCCCGATGCTCGAGCTGGGCGGGCGGATCGAGATCCTGTCGGGGCCGCTCGACCTCGACGGCTTCTTCCAGGCGGTCGGCTCCAACGGCGTCAACCAGCTCGTGTCCGTGCCCGCGATCTACCACGCGGTCCTCAACCATCCGCGGTTCCCCGACCTGGACGTCAGCCGCGTGCGCTGGGTCTCCTACGGTGGCGCGCCGATCTCGGAGAGCCTCGTGGGCCGCATCAAGGATGCCTTCCCGAACGCGCGCGTGGGCAACGGCTTCGGCCTCACCGAGACCTCCTCGCTGACCTCGTTCTTGCCACACGAGGAGGCCGAGCAGCACGCCGACTCGGTGGGCTTTGCGATGCCGGTGGTCGACCTCGCGCTCGACGACATCGACGCGGACACAAAGGCGGGCGAGCTGCTGGTGCGCGGGCCGAACGTGGTACAGGGCTACTGGGCCAAGCCGGAGGCGAACGCGCAGACGTTCACCGACGGGTGGCTGCACACCGGCGACGTCGCGCGCGTGGACGCGGACGGCCTCTTGTACATAGTCGATCGCAAGAAGGACATGATCAACCGCGGCGGCGAGAACGTGTACTCGATCGAGGTCGAGAACGCGCTCGCGGGCGCTCCCGGCGTGGGCGAGGCGGCGGTGATCGCCGTGCCCGACGACATGATGGGCGAGAAGGTCGGCGCGGTGATCGTGCCGGCGGCCGGCGCGGAGGTGAATGTCGAAGCGGTCATCGCGCACGCCCGCGCCCGCCTGGCGGACTTCAAGGTCCCCCAGTACGTCGCGCTGCGCTCGGAGCCGCTGCCGCGCAACCCCGGCGGCAAGGTGCTGAAGGGGCAGCTGCGCGAGCAGACCAGCTGGGGCAAGGCGCTGCGCTGACCCGAGAGCTCGCTGTCCGGCGCCGCCGGCGTGCCACGCGAACCCCTCCCCCTCCCCCTAAACAAGAAGAAATCTACACCACAGGAGAGATCAGATGCCGAGCGTAGAGACCGTGCAGGGAGCCGTGGACGCGCAGGATCTGGGGCTGACGCTCGTGCACGAGCACGTGCGCTTCCGCGACGAGGCCGTCGCCGAGCAGTGGCCCGACCGCTACGACGAGCAAGCGGAGCTCGACGCGGCGCTGGAGGCGGTGAATGCGGCCAAGGGTCACGGCGTGCGGACGATCGTCGACCCCACGGCAATGTTCGGCGGGCGCGACGTGCGCTTCATGAAGCACGTCGCGGAGGAGACCGGCGTGCGGATCGTCGCGTGCACCGGGATCTACAGCTACGACCATCTCCCCCACTACTTCGAGAACCGCGACATCGACGCGATGGCCGAGCACTTCGTCGCCGACATCCAGCGCGGCATCCAGGGGACGGACATCAAGGCGGCGTTCCTGAAGTGCGCGGCCGACGCGGCGGGCGTGACCGAGCGCGTCGAGAAGATCCATCGCGCGGTCGCGCGCGCGAGCGTGCAGACGGGCGCGTCGATCATGGCGCACTCGATGCCCGCCGTCGCCACCGGGCCGCGGCAGGTGGAGATCTTCCAGGAGGAGGGCGTGGACATGGGCCGCGTGCAGATCGCGCACTGCGGCGACACCGACGACGTCGGCTACATCGAGGGCCTGATCGACAGCGGCGTGTACGTCGGCCTCGACCGCTACGGCCTCGAGATGTACCTGCCGATCGACAAGCGCAACGCGACCGCCGCCGAGCTGCTGCGCCGCGGTCACGCCGAGCAGCTGATGATCTCCCAGGACTTCTGCGCGACGATCGACTGGTTCCCGGCCGAGGCCGTGTCGGCGATCGAAGCCAGCGGCGCGGTCCGCAACTGGTCGATGACGCTCGTCTTCGAGGAGGTTGTGCCGGCGCTGCGCGAGCAGGGCGTGATCGACGACCAGGTGTTCGACACGGTGTTCGTGCAGAACCCCGCGCGGTGGCTCACCGCGTAGGCGCTGCTCACACCTCGGACGCGGGCACCTCGCGCGGGCATTGCTCCTCGCCTGGGCCGGTGCAGCTCAGGGCGAGCGCGTGCGCGAGAATCGGAGCGTGGTAGGGCAGTCGCGTGGGCAGCGCGCAGGTCTGCACGCCCATCTGGCCGAACGGGCAGTTCCAGCCCGAGTACGTGGTGTAGGAGCTGACCTCGGTCCCGGTGGAATGTTCGGTGCCCTGCAGGTGCATCACCGCGTTCAGCACCTTTGTGGCGGTGGTGCAAGACGTGTGGCCGGTGACGTACACGCGCCACTCTTCCGCGTGGCCGTGAGCGGTGTACGGCACGCTGGCGTGGACGTAGCCGCAGGTCGTGGCGTTGCGAACGCCGCCAGCGCCCGCCGCTGGAGCGAGCGCCAGCGAGGCGCCTGCTGCGAGCATCAGTACGAGGCGTCTCATCGCGGCCGATTCTACGCCGGTTGCGGCGCGACCAGCAGGTCGGGCCCCTCGGCGTCGAGGTCGCCGGCCTTGTTGACGGCGGGATTCGCCGGGCGCGCCGACAGGCGGGCGGCGGGCAGCGGACCGCACAGCGCGAGCGCCTCCTCGGCCCCCAGCGCGGAATCGAGCCATGCGTGCTGCGCATCGGCGTCTGCGAGAATCACGGGCATGCGGTCGTGGATGCCGGCGGCCACGCGGTTGGGCGCTGAGTCGCAGGTCAAGAGCGCGACGCTGTGGACCCAGTCTCCGTTGATCTTGGCCGGTGTCCACACGGCGGCGAACGCGAACGGCACGCCGCCGTCGACCTGGAAGAAGAACGGCTGGCGTTGGCCGATCTTCGATCGGTCGCCGCGCTTCTCCGGCTTCAGCCACTCGAAGTAGCCGTCAGCGAGCTGCAGCGCGCGGCGTTCGCCTCTGGGGATCAGCCTGCGGTAGGCGGGCTTGGTTGCGACCGTCTCCATGCGCGCGTTGATCATCAGCGGCCCGTCGATCGCGTCGGCCCACGACGGCACGAGCCCCCAGCGCAAAAGGCGCGCTTCCGGCTCGCCCTTGGGCGAGACGATCGCCAGCACCTCTTCGGTCGGCGCGATGTTAAAGCGGCGCGTGCCCGCGTCGCTTGCGATCGGCACCCTGAAGCGGTCGTTCAGTTCTTCCGGCCCGGCGGTATTGGTGTAGCGGCCGCACATGCTCCGAGCATAGGCGCACGCACTGGCCGGCGGCGTGGATGCGGGGTGAGGGCCGTCCGGCTCGCGGCTGACTACGCCGCGAGCCGGACGGGGAGCAGCTTGAGCTGATTGATGAAAGGGGATTCGACGAACTGAGGCCTACCCGCCTGGCCGTCCAGCTGCATGTTGGGGTAGCGCGCGAGCGTCTCCTCGAGCATCACGTTCAGCTCCAGGCGCGCGAGCGCCGTGCCCAGGCAGAAGTGTCGGCCGCCCGCGCCGAACGCCTGGTGGTCGGGTTTGCGCAGCACGTCGAAGCGGTCGGGGTCCTCGAAGCGCGTCTCGTCGCGGTTGGAGGACACGTACCACATGACCACCTTCTCGCCCGCGCGGATCTTCTGGCCGTGAAGCTCGATGTCGCGGGTGGCGGTGCGTCGGAAGTGCGCGAACGCCGGGAACATGCGCAGCGACTCCTCGACGGCGCCGGGTATCAGCGACGGGTCATCGAGCAGCAGCTGTCGCTGGTCGGGGTTTTCGATCAGCGCGCGCATGGCCGAGCTGTAGGTCGCCTTGGTGCTGTCGTTGCCGGCGGCCATTAGCAGGAAGAAGCCCATCACGATCTCGTGTTCCTCGAGCTTCTCCCCTTCGACCTCGGCGTGCACGAGCACGCTCGTGAGGTCGTCGGTCGGGTTCTCGTGGCGCTCCTCGATCAGCCGTCGGCATAGCTCGAACACTTCGGGGATGAACTTCTCGCGCACGCTGTCGATGCCGTCGGGGTTGGCGTCGACGTCACCGGCGCCCAGCGTCGAGTTCATCAGCCGCGCCCACACGGCGTCTTCCTCCTCGGAGATACCCATGAAGCTGCCGATCACGCGCGAGACGATCGGCTGTGCCACCTCGCCCACCAGATCGCACTTGTCTCTGCCGTCGAGCCGATCGAGGACGCGGGTGACGATCGCACGGATCGCGTCCTCGTGCGCGGCGATCCGCTTGGGCGTGAAGCCGGCCTGGAACAGCGCCTTCAGACGGTCGTGCTTGGGCGGGTCCATGCCTATGAACATCGCGCGCGTGAGCTCGATCGGGAAGACGCCGGCTGAGGTGATCCCGTCGGCTGAGGAGTAGGACTGCCAGTCGCGGCTGACGGTGTGGATGTCCTCGGCCGTCGTCACCGACCAGTAGCCGGCCTCGTCCGGGAGGTCTTCGAAGCCGTCCGTCCAGTGGATCGGGCATCCACTGCGCAGCTGCTTGAACGTCTCGTGCGGCGGGCCGTCCAGCCAGAGCTCGTGAGCGGTCATTTCGACGCTCTGAAGATCGCTGTCCACCGCCGCCATCGGTACTCCCGTCATCGTTGCCGCAGGACGCGCGGCAATCATAATGGCTGGACGGCCAGGCTGCTGCGCCCGCGGATCGCTCAGCCGGCGGCTTGCGGCTGCGGCGCGTGCAGCGCGCGCCCGGCGAACAGCAGCATTCTCGCGAGATGCGCTTCGACGGTTTCGAGGCTGTGTTCGCCGGGGTAGACGGCGCCCTCGGCGTTCGCGCCGGCGGCGCGCAGCGCGGCGGCGAACGGCAGGTCCTCGGCGGGGTTTGCGATGTGGTCCTGTTCGGCGCCGTACACGAACGCGCGCATGCCGAGCCGGGAGAAGACCGGGCGATCGGCGCGCACGTCGCCTTCGAGCCCGTTGAAGAAGCCGATCCAGCTCTCGACCACGCCGAAGCGGTACGGGTTCGAGAGCGCGACGTTCATCGCTCCGTAGCCGCCCATCGAGTCGCCGACGATCGCGCGCGCTTCGCGGGCGGGCACGGTGGGCAGCATCTGGTCGATCAGTTCCTGGACTTCCAGGACGTAGCTTTCGTAGTGCAACGCGCCCTGGTTGCGCCACAGGTTGGAGCCGGGACCGCCCTGGATCATGACGGCGATCAGCGGCGGGATCGCGTGGCGCGCGATCAGCTGATCTAGCTGCTGCTGGAGCCCGATCTGCAGGAACGCCCTGTCGGACTGTTCGTCGCCGGGGAGCATGTACAGCACGGGATAGTGCGCCGTGGTGCTTTCGTAGCCGGGCGGCAGGTACACGAGGAACGAGCCTTCGCCGTGCAACGCGGCCGAGGTGTAGCGCGAGCGAACGATCATGCTGCCGCTGGCGGCCTGGCTGACGGCATCGAGGGTCGGTAGCGACTGCGCGGCGGGAGCGGAGCTGATCGCCGGCGCTTCCTGTTCGACGGCGGACGCCTTGCTGAGCCCGAGGACGCCGCCCAGCGTCAGCTGCCCGCCCTGCGCGAGCGCGAGGAACATCGCCATGAAGATCGCCAGCAGCGCCGCGGTCAGCAACCTGCGCGCGGGCGAGCGTTCGGGCGTCCACGAGATCGGCGGCGTCGTCCCCGCCGCGGCGGGCTGGCGGCGCGGCGGGAACGTGGGCACCCATGGCGGCGGCAGCAGCGCTTCGGCCGCCGCGCCGCCCTGCCCCGGCCAGCTCCATTCGCCGAGGTTCTCGAGCCACAGCTGTGTGCGAGACGCCTTCGCTACGGACATTCAGGAGATTGAATGAAGCACGCGGCCGAAAGCCAACCCCTGCACGAGCGCGCCCATGCTGCAGGCGAGCATGCAGCGCTCAGCTGGTGCTCCACACCTCCCCCACGCCCGCGAACCCGAGCGCCCGGCTGGTCGCTTCGGTGAGGTCGAATTCGCGCCCGGCGACGTACGGTCCGCGGTCGACGACCGGCACTCGCAACGTGCGACCGCCGTAGCGGAGCGTGACGAGGGTGCCACACGGGAGCGTCTTGTTCGCGACGCCCATGGTGGAACTCGTCAGCGAGCCACCGCATGCGAGGCTGCCCCCGCCCCCATACCACGAGGCCTCGACCACGCGATACACGTTCAGCCAGCCGAGCAGCCGGTGGGAGGCGCGCTCCGCGGAGTTGCCGGCGAACCGCAGGCGAGCCCAGCGGCTGCCAAGACTGCGCGGCAGATAGCTCAGCCGAAAGCGTCCCCCGGCGGTGGTGCGAGCGCTCGCCAGCGTGCGCCAGCCGTGCCGGCCGAGCGCCTGAAGCGCCACCGGATCCCCGGAGGGTCCGGGCCGCCGATCGTCGAGAAGCCTTCCGGCGATGCTCGCGCGATGGCCGTCGAGGACGTTGAGCTGATGACCGCGCAGCTTCAGCGCGGTGTGCACAGGCGTGGGCATCGTCGGAGCCGTCGAAGCGATCCCGACCGGGACCAGAGGCGCCGCGGACAGCGGCGCTGTGGGCACGTACACAGGTATGACCGAACCTCCTTGTTTGCGCCTACGGGGTTAGCTGTCGGGCTCACGGTCGGCCACACACGCCAACGGGGCGCGTGTCAGCCGAGCGTTACGGCCACAGCAGTGACCGATTCGCCCCATCCGGTCGCCCTCAGCGATCCGGCAGTGGGTCCCCCGCTCGCCTCCATCCACGGAGACGACTCGGCGACTCGAACAATCGTTCGTATCTTATCGGCAACCGGGGGGATAAGTGTGATGGGGGGCACACATGTACCCTCTCTGTATAAACCCCGCTAGAGTACGAGCCGCCATGGCAAGGCGGCGCGCGAGCGCATGGCTCGCGCGCCTAATAGGTCGCAGCTGCCGCGAACGCCTCGATCTGGCGGAGGCTCGCGAGGACTACATCGGGAGGCCAGGACCAGCCCCCTGGCCGTGGAGGCCAGATGCACCGCCGGGCTGGTCGCCAGCGATCGTTAGGCGCGACAGAGAAGTTCCATTCCGGGACGGTCCATCCGACGAGCGATACGACGAGTCGGCCGATGACCATGACGGAGGTATACGCATTGGGTGGGGTCGGCTCACCCGGCGCAGGTCGGCGCCAAGGCGGGTACATGCCAGGTAGCCGATAACCGCGGGTGTAGTGCGCTGTCCGGTAGAAGTGATCGGATGCGGCAGAGAGCCACACGCGCATGTCGCACAGCGCCGCCCTGTGCTCGTACACGTATTGATAGTGGGCCGCTGGTACCGCCCGGATCGCCATGGGATGGATGAACTGGAGCATCAGCGCGGTCTTGGCCGCCCAGAACGCGATGAGCGCCTGGGCGTCCTCGGAGAGGTACGGCTCCTCGCCCACAATCAACGGGACGAGCAGGGGTTTGGCGGCGTGCTCCAGGTCGCTCATCCATCCGCCGTTGCACTCCCCTTGGCAGACCACTCTGACCCTCCGGTTGGCGGCCTTCTGATGCAGTACGGGGGTGATCGCCGTGACCTGACCTGTAGTGGCCGCGACCTGATGTTGTTGGGAGGGACGCTTCTCCTGGCCAGTAGGCAACACTTCGCGTATCCAGTCCGGCCATGCGTGCTCTGCGGTCAGCGTGCCTTCCCAGCCGCAGAAGACGCATCGCCCCACGCTACCCTGCTCCTAGATGTCCGACCAGCAAGAGCCGCACCCTACTCAACTCACGCAGCCCAAGAAGGGCGAGCCGATCGAGATCCCGGTGCCGAGCGAGGCCGACGTGATGGGCCTGCTTGAGAAGGTCGCGCACGCTCCTGCTGAGGCTGGCGAGGACCGGCCGGCTACGGCCGTTTAGCCGGCGGCCTCGTCGTTCTCTGCCAGCGCGATTAGCTCGGACGTTCTCAGACCGAGCGCCGCCGCTAGCGTCGCAACGGTTGCCAGGGTCGGCCGGCGCTCCGCACGCTCGATCCCACCGATGTAGTTGCGATGAACGCCGCTGTCGAGACTCAGACGCTCTTGCGATAGGCCCTTCTCGTCTCGCAGGGCACGGATGGCCTCGCCCAGCCCGACGAGGAGGGGGTCGGGGGATGCCATGAGAGAGCACCTTGCACCCCAACCGTGTTAGGTTCTACAGCCCAACCGTGTTCTGTCTGTCGGGCAGGACACGGCAGAGCGCCCCCGGCAGCGACACGCACTCCGGGGGCTGACACCAGGAAGTCGAGTCCTGATGCCATCCCAGCGTACCGCTACGGATATTCGCCATGCCGGCAGGCTCTTCGGGGCCCTCGCTCTCTCTGCCCTGGCTGCGGGATGCGGCTCTAGCACCCCCGCAAAACCTACGACAACGACGGAGGAACACGCCATAGAAGTGCTGCGCAAGAAAGACGAAGCCGAAGCTCCGCACGCCTCCCAAGAAGCCACCCAAGCACGGGAACGCGAACGAGCGGCCGCCAAACGCGAAGAAGTAGCGGCTAAGCGCGCTCTCCGCCGAAAGCAGAAGCGCGAAGCCCAGGAACATCGTGAAGAAGCTCGGCACCAGCAGGAAGAAGAAGCACGCGCAAACCAGCCACAGACTGTGCCCGACGAGAGCGACCAGCGCCTCGACGTGGCCGAGGAAGAACTCGAAGCGCACAACTGGCACTTCAAGGTTGTCGGCGGGGGACTCTTCGGGGTCGTCGTCAAGAGCGACTGGACGGTCTGCGAAACACGCCCAGCCGCAGCCGCTTCGGTGCCTGCGGACACGACCATCAGGCTCATCATCGCGCGAGCCTGTCCATAAAGGAGGTAGCTAGATGGGGTTCATGCGCAAGGCGCTGTTCGTCTACACAGGGGGACTCTCGGGCCTCGCGGTCAAGGCGAACTCGAAGAAGGAGCGCACCGCCAAAGCGGCGGAGAAGCAGGTGCGTCTCCAGCAGGAGCAGCTAAGGAGAGGCCAGGAGAAGAAGGGCTAGCTCGCGGCGCGCTGCAACAACTGGTCGAACATCGACTGCGGCTCCAACCGCGCGTTGCGGCGCCAGACGAACTCGTTCAGATACCCCTGAAGCCATCGGTGAGAGACGCGTCGGTAGGTGCCTCGGATCGACGGCTTCAGATGGCCGAAGAATCCCTCGACAGTGTTCGTGTGCGTATCCCGACGACGTACCAGCCGGCGGAGTGGTTGATCCGACTATGGTCGATGAAATGCCGGTCCAAGCCGTTGTACGCAGGCCACTCGTCGGTTATGACGATCGACTCCGGCTCGACCCACTCGATGACCTTCTGCTTGAGGCCCGGACCCCTGCGTGACGGCAGGACGGTGGCCTTGATCCGTCCCTGTCGTTCGACGGCAGCGAAGACGGTCGCGCGCCTGGCCTCGCGTAGTTTCTGAGCCTCCGAGCGAGTCTCGGGCCGCTTGATCGGCGGCCCCTGCTTCTTACGCGGCTTCCCATCGACCGACGCCTCGTCTATCTCCACGTCGCCCCGGAGCGGACCTGAATCGTCGGCCATCGCGATGTTGCGGATCTTGTTGAAGATCCTCCACGCCGTCTTGTACGTCACCCCGAGCTCCCGCTCAAGCTGCTTCGCGGAGACTCCGCAGCGAGTGCTAGCCATCAGATACATCGCGTAGAACCACAGGTGCAGCGAGGTCGCGGACCCCTCGAAGATCGTCCCTGCCGTCGGCGCTAGATGCAGGCCGCAGCCTGTGCAGGTCCATGACTGCCGGCGCTGCGCGGTGTTGTAGCGCCTGAAGACGCGCTCCTGCCCGCACTTGCGGCAGAACGCATGTTCGCCGTCCTCCGAGCAGCGGGTACGCCATAGCCAGTTCAGGCACGCTTCGTCGTCGGGGAACCGCTGCATGAACTCCATCAAGGAGTGCGTCGACTCCGAAGACTTAGAGCGGACAGGGTTGTTGCGATCGACCGTGGGCATAGAAGAAGCCTACACTTCTACACGGACGGTATATATGTGATGGGGGGCACACATGGTCATCCCCGCGGAATAACAAAAGGGAGCCGAAGGAGCAGCCATGAGTGTTAGTCGGGAGATGGCCGAAGCGTTCGTCGAGGGCTATGGACGAGCGTGGGAGAGCTGGGATTTCGACGGCTTCGTCGACCTATTTAGCGACGACGTCGTTTACGTGGAGCATCCCGTCGATGAGACCGTCGTCGGACGGGAGGCAATGGGACTTACATCCGCAGGGAGCAGGACGAAGCTGGCACGGTCAGCGTCCGCATGGGCACGCCGATTGTCGAACGTGATCAGGTCGTAGCCGAGTTCTGGAGCGCAATGTCCAACCGCGAGGGGGAGCCGGGGAGCACGCTCGCCGGATGCTTCATCGCCCGGCTCGACCCGACAACCGGACGGTGCATCCGCTTTCGCCAGTACTGGTTCGAGGTTAAGGGGCACTCCGAGCCTTTCAACGGCTGGGGCGAGTAGGTACAACGACGGTGAGGGCCTGGAGCGGCGCATCGGTGGCCGCCTGCCGCACCACCTAGTTCCGGCTACGCTTGGGCGATGCGTGACCGGCCGAGAATCTGGCTGCTTTTTGAGTTCAGGACGCAAGTGGATTCTCGGGGTGGTGCTGGTGGTGCTGCTAGGCGTCGCGCTTGCGATCGGCATGGACCTCCTGCCACGCACTGCTCGGGCCGATGGCTCAGGGAACGCCTGTCACGCCGCTGGTAGTTGGAACGCCACGCTCTGTGGCGGCCTCAGCTCCATACGCCGATCGGACCGCATGCCCGCAACCCGCCTTACGGAAAACGACGCAAGGCCGGAATACAGTGAACATTTCTGGCTGGCCAGCAGTCAACTCCAGGCCGCAGGCTGTCGGCTACCCTCGCGCGACCGGGTGCAATGTCCACTGCTCCCGGCCCCTCAGGAATGCAGCGACGTCTCGCTCAGCTCATCGGGCTGGGCGGGACGTTCTGTGGGGTGTCGGACGAGATCGTCGATGACCTCGACGATCGCGTTTCGCCAGTACAGGAGGTTCGGCGCCGGCTCGCCGTAGATCGCCTGCAGTTCCTCGGCCACGTGCCCCCAACCCTGCGGCCACCGCCTCCAAGCGCGTGAGCGGATTCTGCTTGGGCACCGATCAGCTCCGACCGGTCGCGCGCGGCCACGCGCGGTCGCTCGCGATCCGCTCGCGCCGGGAAGGGTTCAGGCCGGGTGGCCGCCTACGCGGCCTTGTTCGCCTCGGCGTCAATGTGCGCCTGCGTGATCTTGCCGTCGCTCGGGACATTCGGATGGTGGACGTGGCAGAGCTTGTAGTGGCCGTTGGTGAAGCGCCCGAGGCGGTGGCAGCCGCCCATGTGACATTCGAGGTGTTTGTAGACGCCGATCACGAACGCGATCAGCGTGATCGTGCTCGCGAGTTCGACCCAGCTGTCGGTGACGACCTGCGGCTGGCTCCAGAATGTCAGCGCGAGGATCATGTCGCCGGCAACGCGCATCCGGCCGGGCGCTCGAGCTCGTCAGCCATGTGCGCTGCACCCTAACGCCCGCACCAGCGGAAGCTCCGGCGACGGGATCTCGCCGCGAAAACAGCCACGCGGGCCTTCCTGCGCCCAGGTCATTGACGCGCGCGCCCACAACCGCAACAATCGCGTACGTGGCCAACCCGGACCGCCTGACAGCACTGGACTCGACGTTCCTGCATCTCGAGGATCACTCCAGCGCGCACATGCATGTCGCCTCGGTGATGGTGTTCGAGGGCGCCGCGCCCAAGCTGCAGGAGCTGGTCGACCACATCGTCGGTCGGCTGCACCTCGTCCCGCGCTACCGCCAGCGCCTGGCCCACGTGCCGCTCGGCCAGGGCCGCCCGGTGTGGGCCGATGACCCGCACTTCAACCCGTACTACCACATCCGCCACACCGCTCTGCCGCGACCCGCCGATGACGCTGCGCTCAAGCGCCTGGCCGGCCGACTGTTCTCCCAGCGCCTAGATCGCTCCAAGCCGCTGTGGGAGATGTGGCTCGTGCAGAGCATGTCCGGCGGGCGCTTCGCGCTGATCGCCAAGACCCATCACGCTCTCGTCGACGGCATCTCCGGGGTGGACATCACGACGGTGCTGTTCGACACCGCCGCTGAGCCCACGCCCAGCGCGCCGTCGCCGCCGTGGAGCGCCAAGCCGCTGCCGGGGCAGGCGAAGCTCTTGGGCGAGGCGCTGATCGAACGCTCGACCGTTCCGGCCGAGATGCTGCGCGGCGCGCGCGCACTCCTGCGCGCCCCCAGGAGAGCGGCCTCGCAGGTCAAGGACGGCCTGGCAAGCATCGGCGCCACGACCCTCGCCGGGATCAACGCGCCGGCGCCGCCCAGCCCGTTCAACGTCGACATCGGGCCGCACCGGCGCTACACCTTCGTCGACGCCGACCTGGCTACGTTCAAGGCGATCAAGGACTCTCTCGGCGGCACGCTCAACGACGTCGTGCTCGCGTCCGTCAGCCTCGCCCTCGGGCGCTACCTGCGAGAGCAGGGCCACGACACCAACGATCTCGTGCTGAAGGCGATGGTGCCTGTGTCCGTGCGTACTAAGGAGCAGCGCGGCGGGGCACCGCGGCGGCAGGCCATGGTCGGCAACCAGGTCGCCGCGATGTGGGCGCCGCTGCCGGTCGGCGTCGAGAACGCCGCCGAGTGCCTGCGCAAGATCGCCACCGCGATGGAGGACCTGAAGAAATCCGGCCAGGCGGTCGGCGCGCAGGTCCTCACCAACCTCGCCGGCTTCGCTCCACCGACGATCCTCAGTCAGGCCGCGCGCCTGCAGGCGCGCCAGCCGTTCTTCAACCTCGTCGTCACCAACGTCCCCGGACCGCAGTTCCCGCTGTACCTACTCGGCCGGCGCCTGCAGGTCCTCTATCCGGTCGTCCCGCTCGCCCAGCGTCAGGCGCTGGGGATCGCGGTGATGAGCTACGACGGCCACCTCGGCTTCGGGCTGCTCGGCGACTTCGACGCGCTGCCCGGCCTGGAGGATATCGCGCTCGATTTGCAGGGGGCGATCGTCGCTCTCGCGCGCGCCGCCGGCCTGCGCCCGCGCACCGCGCGTCCGTCGCGCAAAGCCAAAACTTCCCGCGAGAACGGCACCCGCGCCTCGGCGGCGCGCGCCTCCGACTCCGGCGCGGGCGCGCCGACCAAGCCGGCAAGCGCCAGCTAGGTGCGCCTGGCGCTCTGCCAGATCAACGCCACCGTCGGCGACATCGCGGGCAACGCGCAGCGCATCCGCGAGGGCATGCGCGCGGCCGCGCAGCAGGACGCGCAGCTGATCCTGTTTCCCGAGCTCGCGCTCACCGGCTACCCGCCCGAGGACCTGCTCTTGAAGGAGCACTTCCTGGCCGACGCCGCCGCGGCGCTGCGCGAGCTCGCCGCCGACATGTACGGCGCGGTCGCGATCGTCGGCTTTCCCGAGCGCGCCGAGGACGTCTACAACGCCGCCGCCGTGCTCGCCGACGGAGCCGTTCACGCGATCTACCGCAAGGTGTACCTGCCCAACTACGGCGTGTTCGACGAGCAGCGCTACTTCCAGGCCGGCCCCGCCGGCGCGATCATCGACATCGACGGTCAGCGCATCGGCGTGACCGTCTGCGAGGACATCTGGGAGCCCGGCCCACCCGCCAGCGAGGAGGCGCTCGCGGGCGCGCGGCTGATTGTCAACATCTCCGCCTCCCCCTACCACGCCGGCAAGGGCGCCGAGCGCGAGCGGATGTTCGCGCAGCGCGCCCGCGACAACCTCGCCTGCATCGCCTTCTGCGGCCTCGTCGGCGGCCAGGACGAGCTCGTCTTCGACGGACACTCGTGCGTGATCGACCACAGCGGTCGCACGATCGCGCGCGCCGCGCAGTTTCAGGAGCAGATGCTCGTATGCGACGTCGACCTCGACGCCGCCGCCGCCGCGCGCCTTCGCGACCCCAGCCAGCGTCCCGCCGCGCGGCGCTCGGAGCGCCGCGCGCTGATCATGCCGACGCTGCCCGTCAGCGCGCCCGCGCCCGCCCACGCCGACCCCGCCCCCCCGGGCGGTGCGCTGGTCGAGCCGCTCGCGCCGGTCGAGGCCGAGATCTACAGCGCGCTCACGCTCGGCCTGCACGACTACGTCAACAAGAACGGCTTCCAGCACGTCGTGCTCGGCGTCTCCGGCGGGATCGACTCCGCGCTCGTCGCCTGCCTCGCCGCCGACGCCCTCGGCCCCGAGCGCGTAAGCGCCGCGATCATGCCCTCGCCGTTCTCATCCAGCGCCACCCAGGCCGACGCCCGAGCGCTCGCCCAGGCGCTCGGCGTGCGCACCCACGAGCTCGCGATCGAGTCGATCATGGACGCCTACGAGCGCTCCCTGCACGCCGAGTTCGCCTCGCGCGACCCCGACCTCACAGAGGAGAACCTGCAGGCGCGCATCCGCGGGAACCTGCTGATGGCGCTCTCCAACAAGTTCGGCTGGCTGGTGCTGACGACCGGCAACAAGTCGGAGATGTCCGTCGGCTACACCACGCTGTACGGCGACCTCGCCGGCGGCTTCGCCGTCATCAAGGACGTCCCCAAGACGCTCGTCTACCGCCTGTGCGCGTGGCGCAACTCGCGCGCCGGCGCAAGCGCCGCGCCGGTCGAATCGAGCCCCACCCACCCCGAGGGGCAGGCGCTCGCCGGCCCGATCCCCACCTCGATCATCGAGCGCGCGCCCTCCGCCGAGCTCCGTCACGACCAGCGCGACGAGGACTCGCTGCCCCCTTATGAGGTGCTCGACCGCATCCTCGCCGGTTACGTCGAGCTCGACCACAGCCGCGAGCAGCTGATCGCCCAGGGCCTGCCGGCGCCCGACGTCGATCGCACGATCCGCCTGGTCGATCTCGCCGAGTACAAGCGCCGCCAGGCGCCGCCCGGCATCAAGATCACCCCGCGCGCGTTCGGGCGCGACCGGCGCATGCCCATCACCAACCGCTACCGCGGCTAGATGACCGAGCCAGCCGCCCCCCACGCCCTCCCCCGGCAGGCGTCGCACTCCACGCGCGCGCGACGCCTGCTCGCCTGCTCGCTGGCCGCGCTGTGCGCGCTGACGCTGTGCGCGTGCGCGGGCACGCTGCAGGACCAGCCGATCCCACACAACATCCTCGAGGGGCTGATCCAGGCGCCGTTCCCCGTGTACTGGCTGGGACGCTCCTTCCAGGGCATGGCCGTCAGCGAAGCCGCGCACGACCCCAGCGACGCCTTCAGCGTCCAGTACGGCAACTGCCTGGAGGGCGGCGAGGGCGGCTGCATCCCACCCCTACGCGTGATCACCGCGCCGGATAACAGCTTCGCGCCGGGCGGATCGGCGCCGACGCGCACCGTGCGCATCAGGGGCGTCGCCGCGCGGCTCGCGCAGGGCGGCAGGACGATCGTGCTCGCCACCGCCGGCGTTGTTGTCGACGTCTACGCCATCAACGCGCGGATGGCGCAGGCGGCGGCGCGCACGCTCGTGCCGATCAACGCCGTCGGCTCGCCCGAAGCCACGCTGCCGGCGGCGCTGGCCAACACCGGCTTCGGCGAAACGCCGCTGCCCTCGCAGCTGCCCCCGCCGCTGCGACCGCTCGGTTAGCCCGCGCCCGCGAGCGGGCGCACGGCGATCGTCATGCGCGTGACCGCGCACGTGCGATCGGCGTCGTCGCTGAAGCGCACGTCCCACACCCACGTGGTGTGCCCGCGGTGCACCCGCGTGGCGAGCGCATGGACTGTCCCCTCGACGATCGGGCGCAGGAAGTTGGTGCTGTTGGACAGGCCCATCGCCACCTCGTTCTGCTCGGCCACCGCCAGCGCGGTGCCGAACGACGCCATCGACTCGGCCATCGACGCGTACACGCCGCCGTGGATCAGCCCCGCCGGCTGCTTGAGCTCATCGCGCACTGTCACCTGCGCGCGCACCTCCGTCTCCGAGCAGGACAGCCACCGCAGCCCATAAAGGCGATCGAAGCCGTGCGTCGCGCTGTTCAGCTGCTCGGCCAGGGTGCCCATCGCGGCGCCACGATAGCCTACGCTCGTTTTCACGGGTCCTCGCGAGGACCGCTGCCATCCGCGGCGGCAGACGTCCATACACAATGAGCAGACTCGACGAGCTTCCACCGGACCAGCGCGCGGCGCTGTCGCTGCTGCTGCGCCAGCACAAGAGCTACGCCGAGGTCGCCGCGCTGCTCGGCATCGCCGTGCGCGCCGTGCACGACCGCGCGCACGCCGCGCTCGCGGTGCTCGCTCCGCGCCAGGCGCGCGAGGTCGCGCCCGAGCGGCGCCTGGAGATCGGCGACTACCTGCTGGGCCAGCAGCCGGGCGTCGCCGAGCGCCTGCGCACGCGCACCTACCTGAGTAGCACCGCTCCCGCGCGGGCATGGGCGAGCGAGATCGCCGCCCAGCTGGCGCCACTAACCGGCGGCGAGCTGCCGGAGATCCCGGCAGGATCGCAGGAGCCCCAGCGCCTGCAGGACCTCTCCTCCTCGTCATCCCCCCTCGCCTCCTCCACGGCTGCTGCCACGGGCGCCGGCGCGACGGGTGGCGCCGGCACGCCGGCTGCGCGGACGCTGCCCAGCTCGCGCGTTGGCGGTGCGGTGCTGCTCGCGGTGATCCTCGCAGTTGTGGTCGTCGCGGTCGTCCTGCTCAGCGGCGGCGGCTCGAGCGGCACGAAATCGAGCGCGGGCAACGGCAGCTCCGGCACGAGCTCGACCAAGACCGGCCCGACGATCGACAACCAGATCGCGCTGAAGCCGCCGAGCTCCAAAAGTGGCAGCGTCGGCGTGGTCGACATCGTCTCGGAAGCCAGCAAGCGCGTGTTCCTGATCGAAGCGCAGCACATCCCCGAATCCAAAGGCTTCTACTACGCGATCTGGCTGTACAACTCGCCGAGCAGCTCGCTGGCCTTGAGCAGAAGTCCCGCGGTCGGCTCGACCCACCGCCTCGCCGGCGGCGCGCCGCTTCCCAGCAACGCAGGCGACTTCCACGAAATCCTGCTGACGGAGGAGACCAAGTCGAAACCGTCGCGCCCCGGGCGGGTCGTGTTGCACGGCCCGTTCAGCCTGAAGAGCTGAGTGCCAGCAGCTTGCCGGGGTTCATGATCGCGGCGGGGTCGAGCTCGGCCTTCAGCGCCCGCAGCGCCGCCACGCCACCGCCGCCGATCTCCCGCTCGATCCATGGCATGTGGTCGCGCCCGACCGAGTGATGGTGGGTGATCGTGCCGCCGCCGGCCACGATCGCATCGCCGGCGGCGTCCTTGATCGCGCGCCACTGCCCGATCTCATCGTCCTCGCGCTGGCGCGCGATCAGCGTGAAGTACAGCGAGGCGCCGGTCTCGTACACGTGCGAGATGTGGCACATCACCAGCCCCGGCGTACCGCAGCGCTCGAGCGCCCCCGCGATCGCCTGCGCGACCGAGTTGTGCAGCGCGCGCAGCTTCGACCACTGCGCGGCAGTCTCCAGCGTCTCGACCATCACGCCGTGCGTGAGCAGCTCATCGCGCATGTACGGCGCGATGAAGCGGCCCTTCAGCCACGCCTGTCCCGGGGAGCGTCCGACGGTGAGGCCGCCGCATCCCCGCACGAGCTCCAGCGCTCGCCGGCGCCTGCCGGCGAGCTGCGTGCCCTCGCCCTCGAAGCCGAGGATCGCAAGGCAGCCGCCTGTGTAGCCGCGCAGCGACAGGTACGCGCGTCCGGCGCGGCCCTTGACGCCGCCGCTGCCGGCGAGCGCCAGTGACATGCGCGTCTCCGCCTCGTCGGACAGGCGCGCGAGGTCCGGCAGCGCGTGCTCTCGCGCGAGCGTGCGTAGCGCCTGCTCCCCGGCGGCGAAGTCCTCGAAGAACACGCCCTCGTAGACGCGCTCGCGCGGGGCCGGGCGCACGCGCAGCGATAGCTCGCTGATCACCCCCAGCGTCCCCTCCGAGCCGACCAGCATCTGGCGCAGCCCCGGCCCGGCCGCGCTCGCCGGCAGTGGCGGCAGATCGATCTCCGCTGCCGGCGCCGCCAGTCGCAGGCCCAGCACCATCTTGGCGATCGCGCCGTAGCCGGTGGACGCCTGTCCCGCCGAGCGCGTCGCCGCGCAGCCTCCCAGCGAGACGTACTCGAAGGACTGCGGGAAATGGCCGAGCGTGAGCCCCCGCGCGATCAGATGGCGCTCGAGCGCGGGCGCGCGGGTGCCGCCCTGCACTGTGACCGTCGCCGACTCGACGTCCAGCTCGCGCACCGCCGCCATGCGGCCCATGTCGAGCGCGAGTACGGCGCGGTGCTCGCCGCGCAGCGGCGCCACGCCACCGACGACGCTCGTGCCCCCGCCGAACGGCACCACCGCCAGCGACGCGCTCGCACACAGCTTGAGTAGCGCACACAGCTGCTCGTGTGCGGCGGGATACACGACCGCGTCGGGTGCCCCCTCCGGCGCACCGGCGCGCAGGCGCACGAGGTCCGGGTAGCCCTTACCGGCCGCGTGCAGCACCCGCTCGAGGTGTCCGTCGCGGACGTTCTCGGCCCCGACGATCTCGCGCAGCTTCGCGAGCGTCGCCTCGGGAAGTTCGACGGCGTCCGGAAGGCGCACCCGCGACAGCGCGACCGGCGGGCACGGGCGCTCGGCCAGCCCCACGCTCTCGCGCAGGAACTCGAGCGCGTGCGCCGGCAGCACCGGCGGGTGGCCCGGGTCCCCCCAGCCCCACCAGCGCATCCGCGGAGGTTCGCCCGCGTCAGCCACTGATCTGCTCGAGACCGTCGAGCGCCTGCTCGAGCGTGTCCTGCGCCGCGCGGCGCACCATGTAGCCGCCGATCCGCGGCGAGAAGCCCGCGAGGATGCCAAAGCGCGGCGAGTAGCCGGCGAGCGTCTGGCGCAGCTCGATCGTCACCTCCGTCGCGCTTGCTGTATAACCATGGTCAGACAGCGTCTGTGCTGGGACAGTCCCCGCGTCCTGCCCGCCACCCGACCCCGCCGCCGTCACGGCCACGAGCCGCAGCTCGGTCTCGGCGGAGCTGAGCAGCCGCGCGAACGGCGTGCCGTCGATGCGCTGCTCCCACGTGAGCACGTGCTCGGCCTCGTCGACCCCCACTATGTCGTAGTCGGCGCGCACCCATTTCCCCTTCTTCGTTTGCATCACCTCGGTGAACGCCCCCCCGTCGACGTCCTCCACGCGCATCACGCGCGGCCACCAGCGGGGCAGGTGATGAGGGTCGCAGATGAGATCCCACAGCTGCTCGACGGGCGCTGCGATCGTGCGGCTGCGGCGCGCTGTCGGCACTGAGCGCCAGCTCAGGACTCGTAGCTGAGCAGGGCATGGACGTCGCGGCCGGCCAGCCGCTTGCGCCCGTCCAGGAACGCGAGCTCGATCAGAAATCCGCAGCCCACGACCTGGCCGCCGAGCTGCTCCACGAGGTCGCACAGCGTCGCGGCGGTGCCGCCGGTGGCCAGCAGGTCGTCGTGCACGAGCACCCGCCTGCCGCTGGCGACGGCGTCGGTGTGCAGCTCCAGCACGCCAGCGCCGTACTCGAGCAGGTACTCGGCGCTGACGGTCTCATACGGGAGCTTGCCGGGCTTGCGCGCAAGCGCAAAGCCGGCGCCGAGCTCCAGCGCGAGCGCCGGCCCCAGCAGGAAGCCACGCGCCTCGGCTGCGACCACACAGTCGACGCGCAGCGGGCGTGCGTACTCGGCCAGCTGGCGTACGCACTCCGCCAGCGCCCGCGCGTCGGCCATCAGCGGCGTGATGTCCTTGAAGCCGATCCCCGCACGGGGGAAGTCGGGTATCTCGCGGATGAGTGCGCGCAGATCCGCGTCGCTCATCGTTCGGTGGCGGGCCCGCGGGCGTCGCTCATCAGCGAACGATCTTGCGCAGGTCGCGGATCAGCAGCAGGTGCTTGAGGTGGGTCGCCACGGCGGCGAGGTTCTCGAGCGCCTCGACCGCCTCCTTGCGCCGCTCGGGGTTGCGCGAGCGCAGGGCGGGGGCGAGTATCTGCTGCAGCAGGTTGGCCTCGCGGTCCGCCGATGAGCGAAACACCCGCAGGTTGCGACCGCCGACGCCGTAGCGGGCGAGCTCGGCCACCGCGGCGATTATCTCGCGCTCGGTCTCGTCGAAGTAGCGCACGCCGCCGCGCATCTCCCCCTTCACCACGCCGTACTCTTCGAGCTCGCGCACGAGCTTGGCCTCGGCCTTGGTGTCTTCGAGCACGTCGTCGAGCGAGTACAGGGCGCCGGTGGCCTCGCGCACGCTGACGCTCGCCCGCCATCCACGCGCGCCCTCGCGCCCGACGCGTCCGGGGGCGGGCGGCGTCTCGTCCGAACGCCCGGCGGCGAGCTCCTGGCGGATCACGCGCAGCGGCAGGAACTCGTCGCGCTGCATGCGCAGGATCGTGCGCAGCCGCGCGACGTCCCCCTGCGTGTAAAGTCGGTAGCCGCCGGGCGTGCGCCGCGGCGTCAGCAGCTTCTGGTCCTCCAGGTAGCGGATCTTGGAGATCGAGATGTCGGGGAACTCCTGTGCGAGCGCCTTGCACACGGCGCCGATCGTCAGCGACTTCTGGCGCTTGGCGCCATCGACACTGCCGGCCTGGTCCTGCTCGGCGAGTTCGAGCTCGATCTGCTGCGCGTCGGCGGGTGTCGCTTGCAGGGCCATCAGCGGGCGTGGAAGGTGAGCTTGTACTTGCCGATCTGGACCTCGTCGCCCTCCTCCAGGCGATGCGAGTCGATCCGCGAGCGGTTGACGTAGGTGCCGTTCAGCGACCCGCAGTCGTCGAGATACCAGTCCTCGCCGCGGCGGATCATCAGCGCGTGGTCGCGCGAGACGGTGATGTCGTCGAGGAACACCTCACAGTCGGGGCGCCGGCCGATGCTCATGCGCTCGCCGTCCACCGCGAAGCTCTCACCGACGCGCCCCCCGCCCGCGCGGATGATCAGCGCAGGCCCGTGCGCCGTGACCTCGTCGGCGTCCAGTGGCACCAGCTCGCCGGTCTCGTCGTCGATGCGGTACGTCGCCGTGACCACCTCGCCGGAGACCTCCTCGTGCGCGAGCAGCGACCCGCAGCGCTGGCAGTAGTTGGCTCCCTCGCCGTTGACGAAGCCGCACTCGGTGCAGTGCAGGGCCATCGCCGCCTACTGCTGGCGGTTGGCCAGGATGTCGGTGAGTTTCTGGACGTCCTCGCCGGTGATGGCGATGCTGCCGTCGTCGTTTTTGTGGCGCAGACGGTTGACGAGCTCGGCACGGAGGATGTCGATCTTGCCGTGCAGGATGCGTCGGTTGTAGGAGATCTCCGTCTCCTCCTCGGTCAGCTGGCGGATCACGTCTTTGAGTTCGACATCCGACAGCGAGCCAAGGTCGGGGAACGTCTCGTCCATCGTGGGCTCTCCTCTCGCGACTTCGAGGACCGGGATCTGTCCTGTACACGCCGGCTTGCACCGGCCACGCCGGCCAGTATAGACCAAAAGGTCAAGTTGAGCTTGAGACTACGGGTCGACGCTCAGGCGCACCTGGCGAGCGCCGCTCACCCCGTACAGCGCGCTGGCGGCGAGCGCCAGCGCGAGCCCGATGTACAGCAGCACTTCGGCGAAGCCGCCGAGGCCCGCCATCGCGAAGAAGAACGACCCCATCACCGGCGCCACCGCCAGGCGCCCAGGCCAGTTGATGCGCAGCTCGACGCCGCGGGAGAGGCCGTAGCGCCCGGCCACCAGCATCGCCAGCTCGCGCCCGGCGAGCACCGCGAGCGCCCACCGCGGCAGCAGCTGAAAGCGCCAGGTGACGATCACGCCGCACAGCACCAGCAGGCGGTCGGTGACGGGGTCCATCAGCGCCCCCAGCCGGCTGTACTGGCCGCTGAGACGAGCGACGATCCCATCGGCGTAGTCGCCCCAGCCGATGACTCCGAACAGCGTCGCCTGCGCAGGACCGACGCCGTCGCGGCTGGACAGCGCGACGATCAGGAACGCGGGGATCAGCGCCAGGCGCGCGAAGCCGATCGCGTTGGGGAGCGTCCACGGGCGCAGCGGCTGGCCCGCCTGCGTCTGCGGCGGCGGCGGGCCTGAGCGGTCGAGCCCGAACAGCCGCCGAACGCTCAGGCGAGGCTCTGCCACAGCTCGTCCACCGCCCGCACGAGCTGTGCCGGCTCGTCGGCGAGCGCCAGCGCCGGGCCCTCGCGGCGGCCGCGGCGGATCTGCACCTCGATCTCGCCGGACTCCAGCGAGCGGCGCCCGACGGTCAGCCGCAGCGGACAGCCGAGCAGCTCGGCGTCGGCGAACTTCTCGCCCGGGCCGGCGTCACGGTCGTCGTAGAGGATCTCGATCCCCGCCTGCGCGAGCGTCCCGTACACCGCGTCGGCGGCGTCGCGCTCGGGTGTGCCGGGCTTGCCCAGCGCGACCAGGTGCACGGCGAACGGCGCCAGCGCCCGCGGCCAGGAGATGCCGTGCTCGTCGGCGAACTGCTCGACCGCCGCAGCGACGATGCGCGCGGGGCCGATCCCATAGGAGGCCATCCACACCGGATGCTCGGCGCCCGTCTCGTCCAGGTAGCGGGCGCCCAGCGGCTCGGAGTAGCGCGTGCCGAGCTTGAAGATGTTGCCAATCTCGATCGCCGTCTCGAGCGTCAAAGGCTCGCCGTCTCTGACGTAGCCCCCGGCCGCGTTCTCGACCCCGGGGCTGGCCAGCGCAACCTCGACGTTGGCGGCGTAGCCGTCGCCGATCACGATCTCGTCCTCACCGGCGGCGCACGGAGCCATGTACTCGTGTGCGCCCGAGCCGCCCATCATGCCGACGTCTCCCTCGACGCGATAGAAGCGCAGGCCGGTGCGCTCCATCATCCGGTCGTAGGCGCCGACGTGCAGGGCATAACGCTCCTCCATGCCGGCCTGGTCACGGTCGAAGGAGTAGGCGTCCTTCATGATGAACTCGCGTGTGCGCAGCACGCCCGCGCGCGGGCGTGGCTCGTCGCGCTCCTTGACCTGGAAGTGGTAGACGATCAGCGGCAGGTCGCGGTAGGAGCGCACGATCTGAGCGATGTGGAAGGTGACGGCCTCCTCGTGGGTCATCGCGAGCACGAGCTCCGAGCCCTTGCGGTCGGTCAGCTTGAACAGCTCCTCGATGTCGATGCGCCCGGTCTTGCGCCACGGCTCGGCCGGCTGCAGCACCGGCATCAGCATCTCCTGCGCGCCGATCGCGTCCATTTCCTCGCGGATGATCTGAACGACGCGCTGGTGAACGCGCCAGCCGGCGGGCAGCCACGTCCACATGCCGGCGCCCATCTGGCGCACGAGCCCGGCCCTGACCATCAGCTTGTGCGAGACAGCCTCCGCGTCGGCGGGCGGCTGCTTCTCGGTCGGCAGCAGGTATTCGGAGAGACGGGTCATCGGGCGGGCACGCCCAGCAGTGCCGCCTCGACTTGGCGCAGACGCTCTGTGTCACCGCGGATTCCGACGATCGCGTCGTTGTAGAGGAACGCCTCCCCCAGCCGTACGAGCGCGTAGGCGAGGACGTCGGGGGGAGTCGGCGGCTCGTACGTGCCCGCCTTCATCTCTGCGTCGATCAACCGCGCGACGATCGCGACGACCCGCGGCTGCACGACCCCGGCGCTGGACGTGAGGATCCGCAGCGCCCGCTCCTGCTCCTGGGCGAGCAGCGTGGACAGGCCGCGGGTGGCGGCGACCTCGCGGTTGAAGCGGTCGATCGTCTCGATCAGGGCCTGCGGTCCACTGCCGCCGGTCTGCAGGCGGATCGCCTGGATGCGCCCTTCGGCGAGCGTGGCGAGCACCTCGCCCAGCAGCAGCTCACGCGTCTGAAACCAGCGGTGCATGGTCGCCCGCGCGAGGCCGAGCTCGCGCGCGATCGCCTGGACGTCGACGCGTTCGCTTGCGAGGAAGCGCTCGGTCGCCAAGTCGAGCGCCGCCTGCCGGGTTGACGCGGCTGGCCGGCCGGGACGACGTGTGGCTACTTGGGCCATCGGCAAAGCCTAATCGCCCGAGCGCGGGTCGCGCCCTTTGATAGAACAGCGGTCACCGACCGAACTTCGACGCTCACCCGAGAAGGAGCCCAATATGGCCTATTCCGTTCCGCCGCTCCCCTATGCATACGACGCGCTGGAGCCGCACATCGACAAGGCGACGATGGAATTCCATCACGACAAGCACCACCAGGCCTATGTGGACAAAGTCAACGCCGCGCTCGAGGGCAGCGAGTGGGCGGAGAAGCCGATCGAGGAGGTGCTGAAGAACCTCGACAGCCTCGGCGATAAGAAGGGCGCCGTCAAAAACAACGGCGGCGGCCACTACAACCACACGCTGTTCTGGGAGAGCATGAGTCCGGACGGCGGCGGCGAGCCGAGCGGCGATCTCGCCGACGCGATCGGCTCCGCGTTCGGCTCCTTCTCTGACTTCCAGGCGAAGCTGAAGGAAACGGGCGTCAACCAGTTCGGCTCGGGCTGGTCGTGGCTGGTGAAGGACGGCTCGGGCCTGGCGGTCTTGGGCAGCGCCAACCAGGACACGCCGCTGTCAGACGGCAAGACGCCGCTGTTGGGCGTCGACGTGTGGGAGCACTCCTACTACCTGAAGTACCAGAACCGCCGCCCCGACTACATCGACGCGTGGTGGAACGTCGTCGACTGGGGCAAGGTCGCCGAGCGCTTCGCCAGCTAACCCCGACTGAAACGCCTGCCGGCGACGGGCGAGACGGCCTCGTCTAGCGCGACGCCGGCGGGCTCCAGCATCGACTCGAGCACGGCGCCGGCGCCGGCGTCCTCTTGGGCGGCGGCCGCTTCCAGCATCGCGATCCGCTCGGGGGTCATCGCGGTGGCGTCCTCGTTCTCGGCCAGCCACTGGCGGGCGTCGGCGGCGGCGGCCTCGTCGCGCTGAACGGTCTTGCCAGCGGCGTAGTAGCGGTCGATCTCCTTGAACAGCTCGTCGACGAGCTGCTCGGTTGGGACCTTCTTCAGCGGCTCGCCCTTGGAGTAGATCATGCCCATGTCTTTCGCGCCGGTGATGCCGAAGTCGGCGTGGCGGGCCTCGCCGATGCCGTTGACCGCGCACCCGAGTACGGAGACCTCGATCGGGTCCTCGTAGGCTTCCAGGCGCCGCTCGACCTCTGCGACGACGCTGTCCATGTCGAACTGCAGGCGCCCGCACGTCGGGCAGGCGATCAGGTCGGGGCCGCGCTCGCGTAGCTTCAGCGCCTTGAGGATCTCCCACGCGACCTTGACCTCCTCCTCGGCGTGGAAGGTCGACAGCGAGATCCTGATCGTGTCGCCGATGCCGTCGGCGAGCAGCGTGCCGAGCCCGACGGCGGACTTCAGCGAGCCCGACCACTTGGTGCCGGCCTCGGTCACGCCGAGGTGCAGCGGGTAGGGGATTTTCTGCGAGAGCATGCGGTTGGAGGCGATCGTGTTGGGCACGGACGTGGACTTCATCGAGACCTTGAAGTTCTCGAAGTCGAGGCTCTCCATCAGCTGCACGGTCTCGATCGCGGCGGTGACGAGCGCCTCCACGGGGTTGTCGTACTCGAGCTGGCGCAGGTGCTTGGGCAGCGAGCCGGAGTTGACGCCGACGCGCAGCGGCGTGCCCCGCCGCTTGGCCAGCTCGATCACCTCCGCGACCTTCTCGGCGCCGCCGATGTTGCCGGGGTTCAGCCGCACGCAGTGCGCGCCGGCTTCGATCGCCTTGAGCGCGAGCGTGTGGTTGAAGTGGATGTCGGCGATCACCGGGATCGGCGACTGCGCGACGATCGTCTTCAGCGCCTCGGCGTCCTGCTCGCGCGGAACGGCCACGCGCACGATGTCCGCGCCCGCCTCGGCGACCGTGCGGATCTGCGCCATCGTCGCCTGCAGGTTGGCGGTCTCTGTCTTCGTCATCGTCTGCACGGCGACCGGTGCGCCGCCGCCGACGGGGACACTGCCGACGTGGATCTGCCGCTCTGAGGCCATGGCCTGATTCTACGATGCTCGGCGCGTGCGCCAGACGAAGGGCCCGGTGATCGCCCCGCAGGCGCGGCGCGCGGTCAGCCGCCGAGGCGGCTGATGTCGTTGCTGACGCCGTTGATCACGAGGAACACCAGCAGCACGATTCCGACAGAGCTGTAGCGGTACATCGCCGCCAGCGAGATCCGCCGTCCGCGCAGCTTCTCGGCGACCGACCACAGGACGTGGCCGCCGTCGAGCGGCAGGAACGGGAACAGGTTGATGATCGCGAGGATCAGCGAGAGGAAGCCGAGGAACGCGAGCGCGAAGCCGGCACCGTGGACGACCGTTTCGTGCCCCTCCTGGGTGATGCCGACGACGCTGGAGATCTGCTTGCGCGCCTTGGAGCTCGTGAGCGCGTGGACGAAGCCGGTGAGCGTCTCGGTGGTGACATGCCACATCTCGCTGAGCGCGGCGCCGGCGGCTGCGACGGCGCCGAACGGTTTGCTGGCGGCGCCGAAGTCAAAGCCGACGAGCATGCGCCCGACCTGCTTGTCGTAGCGGGGGTAGATGGACAGCGTCAGATCGCGCCGGGCGCGGCGCACGGTGATCCGCACGGGCGTCGTGGCTCGGCAGCCGTCGACCAGCGCGCCGGAGCAACGATGCGCGTCGATCCGGGACTCCGCGGAGGCGACCGTCGCGGGCTTTCCTTCGACCGCGACGATGCGATCGCCCTTGCGCAGCACGCCGTCGGCCGGCTGGTGGCGCACGACTTCCTGGACGGAGGTGGTCGCGACGAGCGTCTGCACGGACGGGTCGAGGTTGCCGAGCGCGATCGCGCCGTGGAGGCTGCCGGTGAACAGGATCGCCCAGAACAGCACGAACGCGATCGCGATGTTGACGCCGGGTCCGGCGAGGATCACGACGATCCGCTTCCACGGCGCCTGCGTGTAGTACGCGCGCCTGGCGACCTCCGGCTCCAGATCCCCGATCTCTTCGGGGCTCATGCCGGTGATCTTCACGTAGCCGCCGGCGGGGATCGCGCCGATCGCGTACTCGGTCTCCCCGCGGCGCACGCGCAGAAGCGTCGGCGGGAAGAACAGCGAGAAGCGCTCGACGCGCATGCCGACGGCCTTGGCGACGGCGAAGTGCCCCAGCTCGTGCAGCACGATCAACACCACGATTCCGAGGATCGTCAGGACCCAGCTCACGGCCTCAGTGTGGCAGGCGCCCGCGCCGTTCCCGGCGGTTGCAGCGCCGCCGTCCGCCGTCCCGCAGGTATGGCCGCTACTGCATTTCCGCGACCGCCCCCCCTGCGACCTCGCGCGCACGCCGGTCGGCTTCGTACAGCGACTCGAACGAGTGCACCGGCTCGCTGTCGAGCTGCGACAGCGTCTGCTCGATCACCTCGGGGATCTCCAGAAAGCGCAGCCGGCCCTCCAGGAAGGCGTGCACGGCGATCTCGTTGGCGGCGTTCAGCAGGCACGGCGCGGTGCCGCCCGCGCGCGCGGCCTCGCCGGCGAGGCGCAGGCACGGGAACGCCTCCAGGTCGACCGCCTCAAAGGTGAGCGCGCCGACCGCGGGCAGGTCGAGCGCGGCGATCGGTAGCTGCACGCTTTCGCCGCCGTGCAGCGCGTATGAGATGGCGATGCGCATGTCCGGCGGTCCGAGGTGGGCGAGCATCGCCCCGTCGGCCATCTGCACGAGCCCGTGCACGAGCGACTGCGGATGCACGACGACGTCGATGCGCTCGTAGGGCGTGCCGAACAGGTGGTGGGCCTCCATCACCTCCAGGCCCTTGTTCATCAGCGTGGCGGAGTCGATCGTGATCTTGCCGCCCATCGCCCACGTCGGGTGCGCGAGCGCGCTCTCGACGGTGACGTCGGCGAGCTGCTCGCGCCGGCGCCCGCGAAAGGGGCCGCCGCTGGCGGTGATCGTCAGGCGCTGCACGGTGCCCGGCGGCTGCCCGGCGAGCAGCTGGTGGAGCGCGGTGTGCTCGGAGTCGACGGGCACGATCCGCGCGCCGGTCGCCTCCGCGAGCGCGGTCACGAGCTCGCCGCCGACGACCAGCGACTCCTTGTTGGCGAGCGCCAGGTCGATGCCCTCGCCGAGCGTGGCGACGGTCGGCCCCAGGCCGACCGAGCCGACGAGCGCGTTGAGCACCAGCTCAGCGCCCGACTCGACGACCAGGCGCACGAGCCCCTCGGCGCCGGCGAGCACCTCGCCGTCGGTCCACGCCTCGGCGGCGCGCGCGGCGGCGTGCTCGTCGCCAAGGGCGATCCGTGTGACGCGATGGGCCTGCGCCTGCTCCAGCAGCGCCTCCCAGGAGCCGTCCGCGGACAGCCCCACGATCTCGAGCTCGCCGCTGCGCGAGCACACGTCGAGCGCCTGCCTGCCTATCGACCCGGTCGAGCCTAGGATTAGCAGGCGCTTACGGGACATGCCGAGCCGCTGGCGGATCGGTTCTGCGATGGAGGCAGAGCGCGCTCATATCGGCGCGGACTCTTCCTGGCCGCTCCTCGTCTTCCACGTCACGGCCGTTTCGCTGATAGCAAGCGAGCTCGGATCCACGGACCCGGTAGTGGTGTAGAAGAGCCTCACCGGCGCCCTGAGCTTGGACGCTGCCACCGTCAGCAGCGCGATTTCCTGTTCCGGTTCGTCTTCGCCGAGCACGGCGACGCTGCCGTTGGGCGCGATCGCATAGCGAACCTCGCCGATCGGCACGTGCGGGGCGGTGGTCGGCGTGTACTGCTCTTCGTTGACGTTGATCAGCCCAGTGCGCAGCTGGCCGATCCGCAGATCGAACCAGCCGACGATCGCTTCTCCACCGCCGGCATAGCCTTCGGAGGTCACGACGAAGCCCAGCCTGATGCCGAAGATGCGAAAGCCGTACACGTGTGTGAACGTCGCCGGCGAGCTTTCGTACAGCAGCCGCGGCTTGCCAGAGCCCGGCCGGCAGGCGTAGTAGGAGCGCCACGTCAGCGACGGCTGCGAGCGCAAGCGGTGTTTGACGTAGAACGCGCGCACGGAGCCTTCGTGGAAGACGGTGTTCCCCGATCGGCAGTTGAGCGTTGTGCGGCTCGATGCGTCGGCGCTGCCCACGAGCGTTGGCGTCGCGATCGCGGCCAGCGTGGCGAGCACGATCGCGGTCAGCGTTCGCCGAGCGGTCATGCGTGGCCGTCGAGCGGGGCGCGTGCGGCGAGCCGGGTTCGCGCAGGTCATGGGCGCAGTATCGCCGCTGCGCGAGTGTCGTGTCCCAAGCGCGGCCTAGCGTGTGGCTATGGCGGTGACACCGGAGGAACTTGCCCTCGAGCTTTCCCGCGCGACCTTGGCGGCGCAGGAGCAGACCGAGAATCAGCTTCGCGAAAAGTCGACGACCATTCTGTCGGCGGCATCGATCGTGGTGCCTGTTGCCGCCGTCGCTGTGGGCGGTGGCCCCGAGCCGCAGTCCCTTTCTGCGGCGCCGCGATTGCCTACTTCTTCTGCGCTCGGGCGTGTGGCGCCGCCCTATTTCCTCGGGACATCCGTGCCGGCCTCCTCGGCAGCGAGATGCTCGCGATGGCCAGGATTCTCGTGTTGGTTCTCGCCCTCGTCGAATGGCTTGATTGTGCCGATATCCAGCGTCCAGGTAGCTCGCCGCGGATGCATGCATCTGGCGCAGGTCGGCGCCGCTTGTCTCGAATCTTCGGCCGCGAGAGTCCGCAGGCTCATGACCTCTGCGCTGCGCTCCTCCGGCTGACCTTCGACGCCTCCGGGGATCGGCATGCTCGCCATCAGCACGTCGTGAAGGAAGCGATCGTTTTGCTCCTTGCTATCCCATACGGCTGTGATCAGGACCCCGCCATCGGTCATCCCTGCGACGTGGTAGGACTGCCCCTCGGGCAGCCCTCTCGGGGGGTGCACGACTGCAACCGTCGCTTTGTACTGGTCCTCCGTGGCGCCCGGCCAGAAGTGGGTGATCATGTATGCCATTGTCTGCTCTCCTCTCGGTTGGAGTGTGACCCGACCCGATCCGGACACGGACATCGGTCCCATCGTGTACACGGACAGGACGGTGAGCGCCATCCGTGCCCGCTACGCGCTCAGTGCACATACGCCGCCCAGATGTAGTACCCGGCGACGGCGCTGAACAGCACCGCGTCGAGTCGGTCGAGCGCGCCGCCGTGCGCTCCGAACAGGCCGCCGGAGTCCTTCGCGCCGGCCTCGCGCTTGACGAACGACTCGAATAGGTCGCCGACGGGCGCGGCGAGCGCGACGCCGACGCCGATCACGAGCGCGTGCGTGCCGGGCAGCCATTCCTGGTAGCGCCCGGCGATCCACACGCCGAGCACGGCGAACAGCATGCCGATCAGAAGGCCCTCGACGGTCTTGTTCGGCGAGATCGTCGGCGCGAGCGGCCGTTGACCGAACAGTCGTCCGCCGAGATACGCGCCGGTGTCGCCGAGGAACGTGCCGACGGCGACATCGATCACGATCCCGGTGCCGTGCGGCAGGCCGCGCAGCAGCACCGCGTGCGCGAGCGCGAAGCCGATCCAATAGATGCCCAGTAGCGTCACGGCGATCCCGCCGACGGACGGCCGCGGCGCGAGCAGCGTGAGCCCGAAGACGAGCGGCAGAGCCGCCACGGCCACCAGCAGCACCTGGGACTGGGCGCCGTACAGGGCCGCAGCGAGCAGGCCGGCGAGCGCGATCAGGCCGGCCAGGCGCGCGGGCTGTGCGCGTCGGTACATCGAGTACAACTCGTGCATGCACACGGCTCCGAGCGCGAACATGCCGAGCGCGAACACGAGGCCGCCTTCGATCACGAGGAACAGCGCGACGGCGATCGCCGGCACGGCCGCCAGCAGGCGGGCGCCGAGATCCGAGCGCGGCCGGTCGCGGTCGCGGCGGCGGCTTGAACGTTTGCGGGAAGAGCGCCGCCCGCTGCCAGGCGCCCGTCCGTCGGGCTCCGCATCCGCGCGTGGCCGGGAGGCGGCGGCGCGGACGCCTCCCGGCGTGTGTGGCCCGCTGGCCATCATCCCCCCTTCATCGTCCACCGAACCGGCGCCGGCGCTCGGCGTACTCCGCGAGCGACTGTTCGAGCGCCTCGCGCGTGAAGTCCGGCCACAGCTCCTCGCGGAACACCAGCTCCGAGTACGCCGACTGCCACAGCAGGTAGTTGGACAGGCGACGCTCCCCGCTGGTGCGGATGATCAGGTCGGGGTCGTGCATCTCGGGCGCGTACAGGCACGCGCGGAACTCGTCTTCGTCAGATCGAAGAGCGAGGGGCCCGGCTTGTCGGCCTTCGGACGACTGCGCCACCCTCTTGGCGTTGAAGCGACGAGCCGCGTCGATGATCTCTGCGCGCCCGCCGTAGTTGAAGGCCACGAACATCGTGATCCTGGTGTTGGCGCCGGTCAGCTCTTCAGCCCATCGCATCTGCTCGGTCAGCCGCTCGCCGACGCCCTCGCGGCGGCCGATGAAGCGCATGCGCACCCCTTCCTGGTGCAGCTCGGGCGTCTCGCCGGCGATGCGCTGCGAGAACATCTCCATCAGCCCCCGTACCTCCTGCACCGGGCGCGCCCAGTTCTCGGTGGAGAACGAGTACACGGTGAACTCCTCGATGCCGAGCTCGGCGGCGTCGCGCAGGCGCGCCTTGACCGTGTCTGCGCCCGCGCTGTGGCCGTCGTTGACGGGCAGCCCCCGCGCGCGCGCCCAGCGCCCATTGCCGTCGGTGATGATCGCCACGTAGCGGGCCGACGCGCTGAGCGACCCTGGCTCGGGGAGCGGGCGGGAATCGGGTAGCCGACCGGTCGCCGACGCGGGTTCCCCGGCGGCGGCCATCAGACTGCGAGGATCTCCTCTTCCTTGGCCTTGAGGATGTTGTCGAGCTCGCCGATACGCCCGTCGGTCAGCTTCTGCAGCTCGACCTCCCCGCGATGCTCGTCGTCGGAGGACGCATCGCCCTCAGCCTTCAGTTCGCGCAGGTGCTGCATCGTGTCGCGACGGACGTTGCGAACCGCCACACGCCCCTCCTCGGCCAGGTTGCGCACCACCTTGACGAGCTCGCGGCGGCGCTCTTCGGTCAGCTCGGGGATCACCAGGCGCACGATGTTGCCGTCGTTGGACGGCGTCAGGCCGATGTCCGACTCGTTGATCGCCTTCTCGATCGCCTTGATCGAGGACTTGTCGTAGGGCTGTACGGTGAGCATCCGCGCTTCCGGCGCGGAGATCGTGGAAAGCTGGTTCAGCGGCGTCATCGCGCCGTAGTAGTCGACGATCACGCGGTCCAGCAGCGAGGGGCTCGCGCGACCGGTGCGCACGGTCGAGAACTCGTGCGTCGCGGACTCCACCGACTTGCCCATTCGCTCGCCGGCGTCCTCCAGCAATTCGTCGATCAAGTTTTCAGCGGCCATCGCCCTCTACGGCTGTCGACACGAGCGTTCCCACGCGCATGCCTGAGATTATCCGCGCCAGCGAGCTCTCGTCGTCCATGTTGAACACGTTCAGCGGCATGCCGTTCTCCATGCACAGCGCCAGCGCGGTCGAGTCCATCACCCGCAGCCGTCGCTCGAGCGCCTCCATGTGCGTGATCTCGGGGATGAACTCGGCGCTGGGGTCGAGCGCCGGGTCGGCGCTGTAGACGCCCTCAACGCCATTCTTGGCCATCAGGATGATCTCCGCGTGGATCTCCGCCGCGCGCAGCGCCGCGGCGGTGTCGGTCGTGAAGAACGGGTTGCCGGTGCCGGCCGCGAAGATCACCACGCGCCCCTTCTCCAGGTGGCGCATCGCGCGCCTGCGGATGTACGGCTCGGCGACCTCGGAGATGCTGAGCGCGCTCTGCACGCGCGTGTTCGTGCCGATCCTCTCCAGGGCGTCCTGCAGCGGAAGCGCGTTCAAGACGGTCGCCAGCATGCCCATGTAGTCGGCGGTCGAGCGGTCCATGCCCGCGGCCGCGCCCTTCATGCCGCGGTAGATGTTGCCGGCGCCGACGACGATCGCCACCTCCACCCCCTGCGCCCGCACGGCGGCCACCTGCTGCGCGACGGCCGCCACGCGCTCGGGGTCGGTGCCGTAGTCCAGCTCGCCCATCAGCGCCTCGCCCGAGAGCTTCAGCAGGATCCGTTTGAAGGCAGGGGCCATCGGCGGCAGAGCCTATCCCCAGGGAGCCGTGGACACGGCGCGGGGCGACGTCCTCGATCGCTCGCGTACCGAAGCCGGGAGACACTCGCTCCGCTCGCATCCCCGTTTCGGCCAGCACGCCACGCTCACTGCGTCCTTGCCCCGCTTGGTCCACGGCTCCCTCGTGGCACGGTGAATACCTATTGTCCTACGGCGAAGCGGGCAAAACGGCGTATGACGACGTTCTCGCCGGTGGTGGCGGTGAGCTCGTCGCGCAGCTGCTGCACGGTCTTGCCGTCGAACTTGGGGTTGTGCATCTCCTGCTCGAGCAGCACGATCGTCGCCAGCCACGAGTCGAGCTTGCCGGAGACGATTTTCTCGCGCACGTTCTCGGGCTTGTCCGCCGCTTCCTGCTCGTAGATGCGCGCCTCCGCGTCGCGTTGATCGTCAGGCACGTCCTCGCGGCTGACGTATTTGACGGTCGGCGTGGCCGCGATCTGCATCGCGACCTCGCGTGCGAACGTCACGAAGTCGTCGTTCTTGGCGACGAAGTCGGTGTTGCAGTCGACCTCGATCAACACGCCCACCTTCGATCCTGCGTGCACGTACGCCTGCACCGTGCCCTCGGTGGCGGCACGCTCACCGAGATCCTGGATCTTCTTGCCCTGCTTCACGCGCAGGATCTCGATCGCCTTCTCGATGTCGCCCTCGGCCTCCGTCAGGGCTTTCTTGCAGTCCATCATCCCCGCGCCGGTACGCTCGCGCAGGGCCTTCACGTCCTTCGCGCCGATCTCGACGGTGCTCATGATGCGCTCGCCTCCGTGGTCGTCTCCTCGCTGTTCTGAGCGGCGTCCGGCGCGGGCTCCTCTGCCTGCGCGTCGGTCTCGGGCGCCTCAGCCGGCTCGGCCTGCGGCTCGCTTGCGGGCTCCGGCGTGGCCTCTGCGTCGCTGGCTTGCTCGGCCGCTACCGGCTCGGGCTCAGCCGCCACCGGCTCCGGGGCTCCCTCGGGCTCAGCCGCAGCGGGCTCCGCGGCTGCCTCGGGCTCTGCCGCGACCGGCTCGGGCTCAGGCGCCGCAGGCTCGGCGGTCGGTGCCGGCTCGGCGGGTGGCGGCGCGACGGGCGCGGGGGCAGGCTCGGCCGGGGCCGCGGACGCAGCCGGCTGCTGAGCGGCCTGGGCCGCCTGGGCGGCGCGGGCGGCGGCCTCGCGCTCGGCGGCCTCCCGCTTGGCCTGCTCTTCGGCCTCGCGCTTGGCGTCCTCTTCGGCTTGGCGCTTGGCGCGCGCCTCAGCCTCCAGCCGTGCGCGTTCCTCAGCTTCCTGGCGGGCGCGTTCCTCCTGGGCGCGGAACACGCCGTGACCCTCGGAGACGACCTGACCGATCGCCTGGGTGATGAGCGCGCACGAGCGGATCGCGTCGTCGTTGCCGGGCACCACGAAGTCGATGCCGTCGGGGTCGCAGTTGGTGTCGACCAGCCCGATGATGGGGATGCGCAGGCGCCGCGCCTCTTTGACGGCGATCTCCTCGGTTTTGAGGTCAATCACGAACATCGCGTCGGGGACGCGCTGCATGTTCTTGACGCCGCCGAGGTTGGCTCGCAGCTTCGCGAGATCGGCCTGTGCGGCCATGCGCTCGCGCGTGGGCAGCAGCTCCAGCTGGCCGTCGGTCTCATAGCGTTCGAGGTCGTGGAGGCGACGGATGCGCTGGCTGATGGTCTGGAAGTTGGTCAGCAGGCCGCCCAACCAGCGGTGGTTGACATAGGGCATGTCGGAGGCCTCGGCGACCTCCTTGATGGTGTCGCGCGCCTGCTTCTTGGTGCCGACGAACAGCACGGTGCCGCCGCGGTGGGCGAGCGTGCCGGCGAACTCCTGCGCCTGCGCGAGCAGCGCCTGCGTCTTGAGCAGATCGATGATGTAGATGCCGCCGCGCTCGCCGAAGATGAAGCGGCGCATCTTGGGGTTCCAGCGGCGCGTCTGATGGCCGAAGTGAACGCCGGCCTCCAGCAGCTCCGCAATGCCAACGTCAGCCACGGGCTACTCCCTTGTTGTGTTGTGTCAGTCGATTGCCGCGTGCGGGAGGCGGACCCGTAGCGGCGCTTTGCACTCGCTGCGGGCAGGGCCGCGATCCGTTCTCACGCGGGTAGAGGTTCAGGTTCGACTGCTCAGGATACCCGTTCGGCGCGGGCGAGCGCGCTCTGCAGGTCGCTGGGCGGCGGCGAGCTCACGTCGATGCGCTCACCCGTGATCGGATGGTCGAAGATCAGGCGCGTGGCGTGCAGGAACTGGCGCTCCAGCCCAAGTAGGCCGGGGGTGCCGTACTCGGGGTCCCCGCACACGGGGTGACCGATGGCCTGCAGGTGCACGCGGATCTGGTGCGTGCGCCCTGTCTCTAGTTTCAGGCGCAGCAGTGAGGTGTCAGCGAACGCCTGCTCGAGCGTGAAGTGGGTGCGCGCCTCGCGCGGTCCGGCGCCGCCGACAGCCATGCGCGTGCGCACGCGCGGATCGCGGCCGATCGGCGCCTCGATCATGCCCGAGCGCGCGGGCGGGCGGCCCTCGACCAACGCCAGGTACTCGCGCTCGATGCGCCTCTGCGCGAGCGCCCGCTGCAGCCGCCGGTGGACCTCGTTGGAGCGCGCGAGCACGAGCAGCCCGGAGGTGTCGCGGTCGAGGCGATGCACGACGCCTGCGCGCTCGGCCTCCTCTCCGCCCGCCAGACGCGGCGCGAGCAGCTGCGCGAGGGTGTCCTGGCGGTGCCCGCGAGCGGGATGCACGACCACGCCGGCGCCCTTGTCGACCACGATCAGATGCTCGTCCTCGAGGGCGATCCAGAAGCGCGGGCGGGCGGGCGAGGCGGCAATCATCGGTCGGTGTGACGCGAGCGATCGATCAGCACAAACAGAACCAGTATGCCCAGTGTGATGGACGCATCGGCCAGATTGAACGGCGGCCAGCCAAGCGGCAGCTTGACGAAGTCGGTTACCGAGCCGTGGCGCACGCGGTCGAGGATGTTGCCGAGCGCGCCGCCGGCGAGCATGCCGGTGGGCAGCCACATGAGCGGCCGAGTGGCGTGCAGCGCGAAGTACACCAGCAGCGCGAGCAGGGCGAGCGAGATGAGGATCGTCACGCCGATGTGATTTCCCGGCAGGAAGCCGAAGGCGACGCCGTGGTTGCGCGTGTTCACCAGCTGCACCCCCGGCAGGAAGCTGCGTTCTTCGCCGGGGACGATCGAGCGTTCGACGGCGTGCTTGGTCAGCTGGTCGAGCGCGAGCACGACGGCCATCACGAGCGCCGCGCGCAGCCACGCCAGCGCCCACGGGCGCTCGCGGCGCATCAGCTGTTGATGACGCCCTGGACGACGACGATGTCGATCACGTACAGCGTGAAGATCGCGATCATCGGGCTGAGGTCGAGGCCGCCGAACTGCGGCAGCCAGCGCCGGAATATCCGCAGGAACGGCTCGCACACGTCGTGCAGGAAGCCCAGCAGCCTGTCGCTCGTGCGCGAGTACGGGGGACGCACGCCGACCGAGAACAGAAGCTGGATGACGATGTACAGGAAGATCAGCAGGATGTACACGTAGATCAGCGTCGACAGGTAGCCCGCTATGTCACTGCGCGCGCTGGCGATTATGAGATGGTCGTTTGGCGGCATGGTCACCGGGTGCCTGGTGGGGAGGGTTCCAGAACGGCGTCCAGCGCATCGCTGAACGCGCGCCGCAGGCCGGCGCGCTCGAGCGCGTCGACGCCGCGCGCGGTCAGCCCGCCGGGCGATGAGACCTCGCGGCGCACCGCCATCGTGTCGTAGTCGCGCCTTCGCAGCAGCTCTGCGGTACCGGCGAGCGTCTGCACGACCAGCTGGGCGCCCTGCATGGCGGGGATGCCGCGACGCACGCCCGCGTCGACCTGCGCCTCGGCGACCAGCGCGACGTACGCGGGGGCGCACGACATCAGCCCCATGGCGACGTCGACAAGCGCGTCGTCGAGCACGACGAGCGTGCCGAGCTCGGCGAACAGCGCCGAGACGGCCGCGTCCAGCTCGGCGGCCTCGGCGTCCGTACATCCGCTGCCGGCGTCCTCGCCGCCCGCGAGCAGACCCGGCCCGGCGGCCTGCACGACGGCGCCCTGGCGCACCTCGACGGGCAGCGAGGGGATGAAGCGGTAAACGGGCCTGCCGGGGTAGGCCTCGCGCAACGCGGTCAGCGGCGTGACGGCGAGGATCGAGGCGACGGGCGTTTTGCCGGCTCCGGCCGCCCCGACTTCGGCGGCCACGGCGGCGAGCTGCGCGGGCTTGTGACAGAGGACGAGCAGCTCCGCACGCGCCGCGACCTCGGCGTTGCTCGCCAGCGCCTCCCCGCCCACCTCCGCCGCCAGGGCACGCGCTCTGTCGGCGATCGGATCGGCGCACAGCAGCGGGCGGTCCCAGCCGCGGGCGAGCGCACGCGCCATGTTCCCGCAACCTATGAGGCCAACCCGCATGGCGACTCAGGCTACCGGGCGTCAGGACTGATTGAAGAAGCCCTTCTCGATCAAGCGCGCGCGCTCCTCGGCGGAGATCTCGACGTTGCGGGGGGTCAGCATGAACACCTTGTCGGCGATTCGCTGCATGCCGCCGTCGAGCGCGTAGGTGAGGCCCGAGGCGAAGTCGATCAGGCGCTTTGAGAGGTCTGTGTCGGAGCTCTGCAGGTTGAGGATCACGGGGATCGAGTCCTTGAACTTGTCGGCGATCTGCTGGGCGTCGTTGAACGACTTGGGGACGACCAGGTGCACGCGCACGTCGCCGTTGCCGCGGACGCCAACCGGTTTGAGCACGGCGGTCGAGCGCCGCCCCGCGCGCGCACCGCCGGCGCCCGCCTCGGCGGTCTCGTCCTCGGAGAAGATGTCCTCGAACTCGTCGCGACGCCGGCGCAGGCGGCGGACGTTGGGCCGCTCGCGGTAGCGGTCCTCGATCTCGGCCTCGGGATGCGCTCCCCCGGCCTCGTCTTCGTAGTCGTCGTGGTACTCCTCGGCGAGGCCGAAGTACACGAGCGCGCTGTGCCAGGAGTCGCGAAATGCCATAGGTATTAGGTGCGTGTTCGTCCGGCGGTCTGGTTTCCCTGCTGATGCTAGTGATTCACCGGGCTCCGGGTAGCCCTCCCGAACACTGCATCAATGGTACAGGCGCGTGCCGATCCGCACGATCGTCGCACCCTCCTCGACGGCGACGACGTAGTCCTGGGAGGTGCCCATCGACAGGTGCTCGAGCCCATGCTGCTGCGCCAGGCGGCGCAGCGCGGCGAACCAGCGGCGGCTGTCCTCGGGGTCGGTGGACCGCGGCGGCATCGTCATCAGACCGGCGACGGGCACGGGCGAGCGCGCGATGTAGGAGTCGATCTGAGCGGGCGCGATGCCCGCCTTGCCGGCCTCGCCGGCGAGGTTGACCTCGAGCAGTACGCGCATCCCCGGCCGCGCGAGGTCGCGATGGCGCTTGAGTGCGAGCAGCGCGGACTCCGACGCGAGCGAGTGGATCAGCCGCACGTGCGGCACGATCGCGCGCACGCGCCTGCTCTGTAGCTGGCCGATGAAATCCCACTGGAACAGCTCGCCGTGTGCGGCGACCTTCGCCTCCAGGTCCTGCGCGCGGTTCTCGCCGACCAGGCGCACGCCTGCGCGAGCGAGCGTCGGCAGTTCGGCCGCCGCCACGTACTTGGTCGCCGCGAGGACCTCGACCTCCCCACGCGGACGTGTCGACGGGGTTTGCGGGGAGCGCTCGAGGGCGGCGGTGATCTCGCCGCGCACGCGTTCGAGGTTCGCCCGCACGACCTCCGCGCGCAGATTGCCGATCAGCTCAACCATGCGACACCCGCCTGACGGCCCGCGCGCGCGCCTTCGCGCCGGTGCGAGAAGAAACGCGGATCGCAGATCGTGCACGTGTCGACGTCGTGCACACGCTCGACGCCGGCCGCTAGCAGTCGCTCGCGTGCGATCGCGCGCAGGTCGATGTTGCGCCAGCGAGCGTGGGCGCCGTCGAAGGCGCAGTGGACCTCGGCTCCAACCTCATAGCAGCACGCGCCCGCGCCCGGACCCACGACCGCGACGATCGCGCCGTACTCGTCCGCGCGCGCGAGCTCGCGCAGCGCCAGGACCCCCTGCTCGAGCACGCCCGCCGCTAGCCCGCGCCAGCCCGCGTGGACCATCGCGACAGCGCCCTCGCAGCCGAGCGCGACCGGCAGGCAGTCCGCGGCCAGCACCATGGTGGCGACGCCGACCAGCGCGGTCGCCTGGCCGTCGGCCTGAGGCTCGGCTGCGTCGCCGCTGTGCGTGGCGAGCACGCGTCGCACGACGGTGCCGTGCACCTGGTAGCCGCGGGCGAGGCGCTCGACGCCGATTCGCGCGCGCAGGCGCTCGCGCGCGAGCTGCCCGTCCTGCGCTCCGTCCCCGCCGACGCTCGACAGGTTCCCGTCGGCGCGCTCGGTGAACAGCACGCGGCCGCGGCCGGGCAGCTCGAAGGCCAGCGCGCCTTCGTGGCTCATACGCGCGCCTGCAGGGCGGCGTTCAGCTCGGCGTCGCCGCCACTGCCGTCCAGCTGGCGGTCGAGCTTGCGCAGCAGCGCGGCGTGCAGGCGCACGCCGATCTCCGGGCCCTCGGGTATGCCGGCAGCGAGGAGATCCTCGCCGGCGATCTGCAGACGCACGTGGCGCACGTCGTTGAGCCATGCGCGAGCGGCCACACCCGCCCCGTCCAGATGCAGCCGCTGCTCTCCCAGCGCGCCGGCGAGCGCGACGCCCTCGGGCGAGGCTCGCGAGGCGGCCTCATACACCTGGGAGCGAGCGTCCGCCGCGGCCAGAGCGGCGGCGAGCTCCCGGGCGCCTGTGGCGGCGGCAACGGCGGCGTCACGCTCGGCGGCTGGGAACTCCAGGCCGTCGAGCAGCGCGCGCATGTCCGCCTCGCCGTGGTCGTCGGCGCCGAGTCCGAGCGTCATGGATGCCAGCAGCACGGCCAGCAGCAGCACCTCCGAGCGGGCCTCACCGAAGACGCCGGCATCGGTGGCGGAGAGCACGTCGAGCGCCGCGCGTGCGAGCGGCGCGTCGAAGCGAAGGCGCGGGTCAAGCGCGGCGAGCACGCCGAGCTCGTCGATCTTCTGAAGCGCGGCCGGCGCGTCGGCCTCACTCAGCGCCAGGCGCAGCTCGGCGCCGACACGCGCGCGAGAGACCGTCGCGAGCGCGTGCTCGGCGACGGCCGCGCGGGCGAGCTCGGCGGTGTGGGGCTCGACCTCGAACCCCAGGCGCGCGCTGTAGCGCGCCAGACGCAGAAGCCGCGTGGGGTCCTCGACGAAGCTGCGCTCGTGCAGCACACGCAGGCGGCGCGCGTCCAGGTCCTCGAGCGCGTGCTCGGCGCCCGCCGGCTCGCCGGCGTGCGGGCCGGCGAGCGGTACGGCGATCGCGTTTACGGTGAAGTCCCTGCGGCGCAGGTCCTCGTCGGCGCTCCCGGGGCGCACGTTCGGTAGCGCGCCGGGCGCAGCGTAGGTCTCGGCGCGGCGCGCGGCGATGTCGATGCGCCCGGCCTCCCATTCGACGACGGCCGTGCCGAAGCGCTCGTGCACGAGAGTGCTCGCGCCGAGGCGCTCGGCGAGCTCGCCCGCCACAGACGCGGCGTCGTGTGCGACCACGACGTCGAGCTCGCGCGGAGCGCAGCCGCGCAGCAGGTCTCGCACTGCGCCGCCGACCAGCGTGATGTCCTGGCGCTCTCCTGCGAGCGCCAGCAGCTGCGGTCCGCCGGGCCACCCGAGCAGCGCCTGCACGACATCGCCGCCCCGTCCCTTGGCGCTGGCGCGAGATGCCGCCTGGCCCGAGCCCTCCGAGGCGCTCACGCTCCACCTCGACAGCGCATGTCAGGCGCCGCGCACCGGTATTCCCGCGGCGGCGAGGTGGGCCTTGGCCTCGGCGACGGTGTGGCGGCCGTAGTGGAAGATCGACGCGCACAACACCGCGTCCGCGCCGGCGTTCAGCGCCTGTGTCAGGTGCTCCAGCTCACCGGCGCCGCCTGAGGCGATCACGGGCACGCTGACGGCCTCGCTGACAGCGCTCGTCAGCTCGAGGTCGTAGCCGTCGCTGGTGCCGTCACGGTCCATGCTCGTCAGCAGCACCTCGCCCGCCCCCCGCCGCACGGCCTCGCGCGCCCACTCGATCACGTCGCGGCCGGTGGCCGTGCGCCCGCCCGCGAGGTACGCCTCCCAGCCGCCGTTGCCGGCCTTTGCGTCGATCGCCAGCACCACGCACTGGGCGCCGAACTGGCCCGCGAGCTCGTCCAGCAGCTCGGGACGCTGCAGCGCGGCGGAGTTGACCGACACCTTGTCCGCGCCCGCGTCGAGCACCGCCTGCGCGTCCGCGACCGAGCGGATGCCGCCGCCGATGGTGAACGGCACGAACACCTCGTCGGCGCTGGCGCGCGCGAGTTTGGCGATCGTGTCGCGCTTCTCGTGCGTGGCGGTGATGTCCAGGAACACCACCTCGTCGGCGCCCTCGCGGTCGTAGTGCGCGGCCAGCTCCACCGGGTCACCGGCGTCGCGGATGTCCACGAATTCGACGCCCTTGACGACGCGTCCGCCGTCCACGTCCAGGCAGGGGATCACGCGCTTGAAGTGCACCGGCTCAGCGTAGATGGTCTTCTCCTCCATCTCTTATGGGGCCGGGCCGCATGCGCGGTCCCCGTCCTGGCTGGGTACCCCGCGGTTGTTGTGCACCGGTTAAGCTTTTTTGTTATACTCCACATTCTCTTTGGGGGCCGGCCCGATGGCGGCCCGGCCTGGGGTCGCACATGTGCGACCCCACGGAGGGCGCATGCGCCCTCCGCCGGCCGGCGCATGCGCCGGCCACAACCACTGTCTACGCCTTCAGGTCCTCCAGCGCGTCCTTGGCTTCGGCGACGGTAAAGCGCTTCTCGTACAGGGCCGTGCCGACGATCACGCCGCTCAGCCCCTGCAGGCCGAGCTCCCTGCGCAGGCTCGCCAGCGCCCGCAGGTCCTCGCGCCTGCCGATGCCGCCGGAGAAGATCACGCTTCCCTCCCCCACGGCGCGCGCCACCGACGCGACCTCCTCGCGGTTGGCGCCATCGAGCATGCCGTCGTGGTCGATGTTGGTGAAGATGAAGTGGCGCACGCCTCGCTGCCGCAGATCGGCGAACGCTTCGCGCGCCGGCGTGTCGGTGCTTCTCACCCAGCCGTGCGTCGAGACGTAGCCGCTGCGCACGTCCACGGCGACGAGTACCCGCTCCGGCCCGTGCGCGTCGAGTGCCTCGCGCAGCACGTTCGCGTCGGTGAACGCGACGGTGCCGAGGATCACGCGCGCCGCGCCAGCGGCCAGCGCGTCCGTCACGGCGTCCGCCGAGCGCAGGCCGCCGCCGTACTGCACGGGCGTGCCCGCGTCCTCGGCCAGGCGCGAGAGCTGCTCGAGGTTGACCGGCTCGCCGCGCCTTGCGCCGTCGAGGTCGACCACATGCAGATACTCCGCGCCGGCCGCGACCCAAGCACGGGCGGCGGACAGGGGGTCGGCGTCGTAAACCTTCTTGACGTCGAAGTCGCCCTTGACCAGGCGCACGGCGCTGCCTTCGAGGATGTCGATCGCTGGGTAGAGCCTCATCGCGTGATGGCGCTCACGTGGCAGGGGTTCCGACGCGGTGCGGCATCAGCACGCGGCACGGCATCAATGCGCGGCTGAGCTCAGGTCCGCGGGCGCGGGCGCGGGCGCGGCGATGCAGATGCGCGCGAAGTTGGCGAGCAGGCGCAGGCCGGCGGCGGAGGACTTCTCCGGGTGGAACTGGACGCCGTAGAACGAGCCGTGCTGGACGGCGGTGACGAACGGCGCGCCGTACTCGGCCGTGCCCAGCACGTCCTGCGCATCGGCGGGCACGGGCGCGAACGAGTGCACGTGGTAGAAGGCGCAGCGCTCGGGCAGATCCGCGATCAGCCGCGAACCCGGACCGGAGGCGGCTGCGGCGGGGCCGGTGAGGCACACCTCGTTCCAGCCGATGTGCGGCAGCTTCAGATCGCCGGCCTCGAGCGCGCGCACCTCTCCACGCACGATCCCCAGGCCATCCGCTCCGCCGAGCTCGCTCGAGCGCTCGAAGGCGAGCTGCATTCCGAGGCAGATGCCCAGCACGGGTGTGCCCGCGCGCACGCGCTCGATCAGCAGCTCGTCCAGCCCCTGCTCGCGTAGTTTGTCCATCGCGCGCGGGAACGCGCCCACGCCGGGGACGACCAGGCCGGCTGCCGCGCTCAGGGGCTCGCGATCGCCGCTGACGAGCACGCTGGCGCCGACGTGCTCGAGCGCCTTCTCGACCGAGCGGCGGTTGCCCATGCCGTAGTCGACGACCGCGATCTCGACCGGCTCGCGCACGAGGGCGCTCATGATGTCAGCGTGCCCTTGGTGCTCGGCACGCCCGTCTCGGTGGGGTCGATCGCGACCGCCTGGCGCAGCGCCCTGGCGAACGCCTTGAAGGCGGCCTCGATCATGTGGTGCGCGTTGCTGCCGGCTTCCACGCGCACGTGCAGCGTGAGCTTGGCGGCGTTGGCGAGCGCGCGGAAGAACTCCTCGGTCAGCTCGTGCTCGAAGCCGCCGGTGGAGCCGGCGGGCAGCTCCGCGTCGAACAGCGTGAACGGGCGTCCGGAGATGTCCAGCGCGCAGGACGCGCGCGCCTCGTCCATCGGCACGGTCGCCGATCCGTAGCGCGCGATGCCCGCGCGCTGGTCGAGCGCCCGATCGAGTGCCTGGCCGAGCACGATCGCGGTGTCCTCGGCGGTGTGGTGCGCCCCGGTCTGCAGGTCGCCGCTGACGTCGACGTCGAGGTCAAGGCGCCCGTGGCGGGCGAGCAGGTCGAGCATGTGGTCGAGGAAGCCGACGCCCGTCTCGCGCGTGCCCGCGCCGGTGCCTTCCAGCGCGAGCGTCAGCCGTACGTCGGTCTCCGCGGTCCTGCGTTCGATTGTGGCGGTGCGGCTCATGTGTGTTGATTCTCGCGCACGCGCGCCTGCATCGACTCGGCGTGCACGTCGAAGCCCTCCGCGCGGGCGATCGGCGCGCCGGCGGCGGCGAGCTTGGCGGCGGCCGCGCCGATGCGCACCTCGGACATCGTGCGGCGGAAGTGGCGCGGCGAGAGCGTCGAGGCGAAGCGCGCCGCACCGCCGGTCGGCAGCACGTGGTTGGAGCCGGCGACGTAGTCGCCGAACGCGGTCGCGCTTTCGGCGCCGAGGAACACGCAGCCGGCGGATCGCACGATCGGCGCGAGCGCCTCCACGTCGATGCCGATCAACTGCAGGTGCTCGGGCGCGAACGCGTTGGCGAACGCGAGCGCGTCGCGAACGCCGGCCACCTGCACGATCGCGAACGCGGCCTCGCCGACGGTCGGGCGTTCCACGACAAGCGTCTCGAGCACGTGTGCGAGGGCGTCACACGCCTGTGCGGACGGGGATACGGCGACGACGAGGCTGCCCTCGCCGTGCTCGGCCTGGGCGAGCATGTCCAGCGCCGCCAGGCGCAGCGAGCTGGATTCGTCCGCCGCGTCCGCCTCGATGTGGGCGCCGAGCGCGATCAGCAGGTCGCTGGGGCCGGCGAAGCCGTCGATGCCGACGTGCGCGGAGAGCTGGTGCTTGGCCTCCTGCACGTAGAGGTTGCCGGGGCCGACGATCACGTCGACCGGGGCGACCGTGTCGGTGCCGTGGGCGAGCGCGGCGATCGCCTGCGCGCCGCCCATGCGATACACGCGCTCCACCCCGCACAGCCGGCAGGTGCCGAGGATCACCGGATCGACCTGCCCGTCGGCGCCCGGCGGGGCGCATACGGCGACGTCGACGACGCCGGCCGAGCGCGCGGTGACGACGCCCATCACGACCGTGCTCGGGTACGGCGCGCGCCCGCCGGGCACGTACACGGCGGCCGAGCCGACAGGGACCTCGCGCAGGACGATGCGCTGCCCTTGCGGCAGGTCCACGGCGGTGTCCTCGCGCACGCTCGCGCTGGCGACGAGCGCCACGTTGGCGATCGCCACCTGCAGGCCGGCGATCAGCTCCAGCGGCAGGCGCTTGATCGCCTCGTCGAGCTCTTCCGCGCCCACCGCCAACGCTCGCGGCTGCGTGCCGGCGGTGTCGAAGCGGCGGGTGTAGTCGAGGACCGCGTCGTCGCCCTCGCGGCGCACGCGGGCGATGATCTCGCGCACCTCTCGGGCCACCGACGCGCCGTCGGGGACGAGCTCGCGCACGCGCCGGGCCGCGGCCGCGGGGCCGCCCAGGCGCCGGACCTCCTCGATGCTGACGCGCTCGATCTGCATCACAGCTCGCGCAGGCGCGCCAGCAGCTCGTCGATCGCCGCCGCCTTGAGCTTGTGCGCGACCGGGTTGGCGATCAGCCTGGCGGTGCACACGACGATCTCCTCGCGCACGATCAGGTTGTTCTCGCGCAGCGTCGTGCCGGTTGCCGTGAGGTCGACTATCGCCTCGACCATGCCGGTGAGCGGCGCGAGCTCGACCGAACCCTTGACCTCGACGATCTCGGCCTGCCTGCCGGTCTCCTCGAGATGGCGCGCGGCGATGCGCGGATACTTGGTGGCCACGCGCATCACACCGAGGCGACGCAACGCCTCCAGCGCGGGGTCGGGGCCGTCCTTGCTGGCGAGCACCATCGTGCAGCGGCCGTAGCCGAGGTCGAGCAGCTCGTAGACCTCGCGCCCTCCCTCGGGGTGGGTGGGACCGCGTACCCGCGCGGCCTGCTCGAGCAGCACGTCCTTGCCGGTGACACCCAGGTCGGCGGCGCCGGCCTCGACGTAGGTGGGCACGTCGGACGGGCGCATGGTGATCACGCCGATGTCCTCGAACAGCAGCTTGCGGTCGTTCGAGCGCAGCTCCTCTGTATCCAGTCCGAGCGCGGCGAGCAGGTCGACGGTGCCGTCGAACAGCGCGCCGCGGGGCACGGCGATCGTGAGGCCGTTGACTGCGCTCACGATCCGAGCCCCTGCACGCGGCTGGCGCCGCTCGCCTCGATCGCGTCCGCCTGCCCGGCGCCGGGAGCGGTGGCGGCGTGCGCGAGCAGCGCGCCCGTGCCGCGCTCCTCGCCGGCAAGCGCGATATGCAGGCGGTCGACGCCGAGAGCGAAGCCGACCGCGGGCAGACGCCGGCCGAAGCGCGCGAGCAGCTCGTCGTAGCGCCCGCCGCCGCCGATCGGACTGCCGAGCGCCGGGTCGTAGACCTCGAACACGGCTCCGGTGTAGTAGCCGAGGTTGCGCACGAGGCCGAGGTCGAAGATCACGCGCTCGGCGACACCCGGCTCGAGTAGCTCGTGGACCCGGCGCAGCCCGGTGACGGCGTCGTCTGCCTGTGCGGGCGTGTCGGCGAGCACCTCGGGCCCGCCCCGGCGCTGCGGTACGTCGAGCAGCAGCTCGGCGGCCTCGCCGGACAGCCCCGAGTCGGCGAGCGCGCTCGCCAGTCCAACGAAGTCGCGCAGCACGAGCGCCTCGAGCAAGCCGTCGCGGGCGTCCTGCGCAACGGCGAGGCTGGCCATCAGCGCGGGGAACAGCGACGCGTCGCCGAGGCCGATGCGGTAGTCCTTCAGCCCGGTCGCGTCGAGCGAGTGGCACAGCACGGTGAGCGCCTCGGCGGTGCCGTGCGGGGCGGGCGCGCCGACGAGCTCGATGCCGGCCTGCAGGAGCTCGCGCGGCTGCCCGCGCTGGGGGCGCACGCCGCGGTAGCAGTGCGCGAAGTAGCAGAAGCGCAGCGGCGGCTCGCTTGCGGCGTAGCGCGTGGCGACCACGCGTGCGATCGGCACGGTCATGTCCGAGCGCAGCACGAGCACGGCGCCAGACTCGTCGAACACGCGGTAGGCGGGTCTCGCTTCGGCCGAGCCGGCGCCCGGTCCGGTCTGCCCGGCGCGCGCGAGCACCGACTCGTACTCGAGCGCGGGCGTGTACACCTCGCCGTAGCCGTGGCGCTCGAACACGCCGCGCAGGGTGTCTGTGATCGCGCGCACCTCGCGCGTCTCGTCGGGGAGCACGTCGCGCGTGCCGCTCGGAATCGGGTGGATCATGTGGAACCCGAGGTTACGGGTGGGTGGGCTTCTTACGCGTGGACGGGCTCCGTGGCGACGCGCTCGATGCGAGCGCCTAGGTCGCGCAGGCGCTCGTCGATGCGCTCGTAGCCGCGGTCGATCTGGCGGATGTTGCCGATCTCGCTGCGCCCCTCCGCGCACAGCGCGGCCAGCAGCATCGCCATCCCGGCGCGGATGTCCGGCGACTCGACGCGCGCGCCGCGCAGGCGCCGTGGGCCGGTGATGATCGCTCGGTGCGGGTCGCACATGACGATGTCGGCGCCCATCAGGATCAGCTTGTCGGTGAAGATCAGGCGGTTCTCGAACATCCACTCGTGCACCAGGATCGAGCCCTCCGCTTGGGTCGCAAGGGCGACGGCGATCGACGTCAGGTCCGCCGGGAACGCCGGCCACGGCCCGTCCTGGATCTTGCTCTTGTACTCGCCGACGTCCGCCTGTACGACCAGCTTCTGGCCGCCGGGCACGACGACGTCGTTGCCGTGCAGCTCGGAGCGCAGGCCCACGCGTTCGAGCACCAGCCGGATCATGCGCAGGTCGGCGGGCACGGTGTCCTTGATGCGCAGTTCTCCGCCGGTGACACCGGCGAGCGCCATGAAGCTGCCGATCTCGATGTGGTCGGGCGCGACGTCGTGCTCGCAGCCGTGCAGGCGCTCGGCGCCGTTGACGGTGATCAGGTTGGAGCCGATGCCGTGGATGTCGGCGCCCATCTTGACGAGCATGCGCGCGAGGTCCTGGACGTGCGGCTCGCAGGCGGCGTTGCCGATGACGGTCGTCCCGGGCGTGAGCGCGGCCGCCATCAGCGCGTTCTCGGTGGCCATCACCGATGGCTCGTCCATGAACACGTCGGTCGGGCGCAGCCCGCGCGGGGCGCTGAGCACGATCTCGCCGTTGCAGTCGGTCTGCGCGCCCATCGCGCGGAAGGCGTCGAGGTGGGGGTCCAGGCGCCGGCGGCCGATCACGTCGCCTCCGGGCGGCGGCATCACCGCCCGCTGAAAGCGAGCGAGCAGCGGGCCGGCGAGCAGGAACGAGGCCCTGATCGACTCCGCGAGCTCGGGCTCGATCTCACACGCGTGCACCCCGGCGGCGCAGACGGCGAGCTCGTTGGGGCCGCGCCAGCTGACGTTGGCGCCGATCGCGACGAGGATCTCGATCATCGCCTGCACGTCGCGGATGCGCGGGACGTTGCGCACGAGCACCTCGTCCTCGGTGAGGACGCTGGCGGCGAGGATCGGCAGCGCGCCGTTCTTGTTCCCGGCCGGGAACATCGTGCCCGACAGCGGGGCGCCGCCTTCGATGACGAACTTCTCCATAAGGGGTGGGCGTCGCCTGCGGCCCAGGATGGGCCCGCCGGTCGATCGCGTGGCAAGCGTAACAGCCATCTCATCCGGTGTAACGGCCATCTCATCCACAAGTTCGCGCCGACGCCCGCTGCCCCTGCCTGCGCCGCACGGCACCATCGCCTGCGCCGTCGCGCAGCGCCGTCCTGCAACTTCCGTTGCATCGCCCGGCCCGTCAATCGGCTCTCCAGAGCCGTTTCGCCGCCGGCCAGGCCATGCGTACACGTGTTCGTGACGGGTCCGTCCGAGGCCGGGCATACCTTACGAACACATGTTCCCCACCGGCTCAAGATCACAGCTTGCGCAGCGCGCGCTCGGTGTCCTGCGTGTGGCCCGCTCGTTCCTGTTGCTCGAGGACGACTACGACGTCGACTGGGAGGTCGGCCAGGACGAGCCCACCCGCGCACATCATCCGCACCGAGCGCCGCTGCGCGGAGGGGGCGTCGAGCGCCGTCCGGGCGCTCCCGCACCCACCTGCCACGTCTGCCTGTCTCCACTGGAGCGCGTGGGGACGCTCCACTGTCGCGCTCGTACGCGGCGGGAGCAGGCGGCTGGCGGGGCGGCGTGCGCTCGGGCCACGCCGCCGGTGCCGGGCGGCTCAGTCGACCCGCCTCGCTGAACGGCGCTCGGCCGCCGTCAGCCGCCGGCTCTCGGTTCAGGAGCCGCTCAGCACGGCTCAGGAGCGCCTCAGCCTCCCCACACTTTTGCCGTCTCGGGCTCCACGCTGATGATCACACGCTGTTCTCCGGGCTGGCGGTAGGGATACTCGTCTTTGCCGAGGTACTTCTTGGCGAGCGAGTCGATGTGCTCGTCCGCCCCCTCGTGCGTGCGCTCCGCGACGCGACCGCGGACCTCGAGGTATTCGTATGGGTTCTCCATGTTCTGCACGGTCAGCGTCACGCGGGGGTCGCGCTCGAGGTTGTTTGGCCACGCGCGTCCCTCGGCGGTGTTGACCACGGGAAGGCCGTCCTGGATGTCGACCCATACGGGCGCCACGTGCACCGAGCCGTCCGCGCGCAGCGTCGCCACGTGGCAGAAGTTCTTGGCCTTCAGCAGCTCCTCGGCTCGGCCTTCGATCTTTACGCTCATCAACTGCCCCTTTCGGTTGCGATGGTCGAGATCCCATCACGATAGGACAACGACGACGGGCCGCCCGCAGGCGGCCCGTACATTCAAGAAACCGGCGGCGTCCTACTCTCCCAGGCCCTTGCGGGCCAAGTACCATCGGCGCTGAGGGGCTTAACTGCTCTGTTCGGAATGGGAAGAGGTGTTTCCCCCTCGCCAAAGCCACCGGAAAACGATGAAAGACCGGCCCACGGTCCCTCAAAACTGCACAGCGCCACAGCGGGTGTCACTAAAAAATCCGTCAAGCCCTCGACCCATTAGTACCGGTCTCCTGCAGACGTTACCGCCCTTCCAGATCCGGCCTATCAACCTGGTGGTCTACCAGGGGTCTTACTCCCTCAAGGGGATGGGAGAGTTCATCTTGAGGCCGGCTTCCCGCTTAGATGCTTTCAGCGGTTATCCGATCCACACGTAGCTAGCCTGCTATGCCCTTGGCAGGACAACAGATACACCAGAGGTGCGT
>Ga0302325_10000450_pt1 | contig 114925 bp, 100 predicted proteins | sample Palsa_T0_2_FD_201948 | JGI IMG/M metagenome (GOLD analysis project Ga0302325, IMG submission 201948) | Peat permafrost microbial communities from Stordalen Mire near Abisko, Sweden - Palsa_T0_2 | ecosystem: Environmental > Terrestrial > Soil > Palsa > Peat permafrost | place: Sweden: Abisko...
TTGCTACCTGTGCTGCCCCACGACTTGCATGTATTAAGCCTGCCGCTAGCGTTCATCCTGAGCCAGGATCAAACTCTCCATTGTAAATGTTGTTTGAAACTGACTATCAATTTTCTCTCGAAATTTGACGTCATATTGTCGATTTCTTTCGCTAATATAACCTTACCATAAATACTTGATTTATGCGCTGTTGTTTCCATTCTTTCAAAGATCTTTGGCCTTTTCGCCTACCGCTCTTTCGAACCCAGTTGCCCGGGTTTCAAAACGGATTGCAAAAGTACGAGCCTTTATAAATTCTACCCAAATTTTTCTGTCATTTTCCGAAGATTTCTTTCCGCGGACCCTACCAGAAATTTTTCGAAGAACTTTCACTTTTTTGAAGTGGGTTGCAAAGGTATGAACCCTTTCTAATTCAACCAAATTTTTCTTTCGCTTTCTTTTCCCTTACCTCTTTGGCTGAACACCCAAAATTTTCGAAGAACTTGTCGCCCGGATCGGCCGCAGGCTTGATAGCCATAGGCGCGAAATTGGACTTTTGAAGCGGACGGCAAAGATACAACGAGTATTCTTACCATCAAAGTTTTTCTGTAAAGAACTTTCCGTTTACCGACCCCTTCAAAACCCTTTGTCGTAAATCGGGTGGCAAAGATAGGCAGTTGCACATTGCTGCCAAATAATTTTTGGTCGTAGTTATTCACATCCCCGCAAAACAAAGGCCAGGCAAGGCTTTGGGAAAACAAAAAAAATCAAATGCTCGGCAGGAGAAGACTATCGGGGAAGGCTATACGAACAAGAAATAGGCCGTGACCCGGCACGGAAAAATCCGCTTTCTGATTGTCCCTATTACGCAGGATCGCAGCAAATTCCTCCACACCGATCTTTCCCCTTCCTATCTGCAGCATGGTACCCACCAATCCGCGAACCATTCCGCGCAAAAACCGGTTGGCCACCACGCGGTAAACGAGGCAGTCTTCCTCTTCCTGCCAACCGCTTTCGCTGATCGTACAATCATGGGTCTTCGCCTGGGAATTCCGTTTGGCGAAAGCGGCAAAATCCCGGAATTGACGAACAAGGGCGGCCGCGGCATTTAACTTCTCCCGATCGAGGGTATAGGGGAAAAAATGGGCCCGTTCCGTCAAGAAAGGGTTCTTTTTCCGATAGATATAGTAGCGGTATTCCCGGCTGAGGGCGTCGAACCGGCAATGGGCGTCGGGTGCGACGGGATAAGCGCCCTTGATCGCAATGTCCGGCGGGAGGATAGAGTTGAGGTTATAAATGATGCGTTTTTCTATAACGCCTTCATAATCAAAATGGAAATAGTTTTGTAGCGCATGGACACCCCCATCCGTACGGGAACTCCCCGTGAGGGAGAATCGCTCCCTAAAGAATGTCTCGAGGGCCTTTTCCACCTCTTGCTGGATGGAATTAGCGTTCTTCTGGACCTGAAATCCGCTGTAGTGGTTTCCTTTATAAGCCAGTTCGAGAAAATATCGGGGCATTGAATGACGAGTTGGAAGGGTGTTTTAATGGCGGTCCGTCATAGTTCGGAATTTTCCGGTATACACGGGGTCCGAAAGGAGGTTGACCAATTCGGAGAACTGGTCGTCGGATACAAAGGGATACGCGGTGGCGAGGAACTTGAATTTGGCGGGGTCGGCCGTGAATACCTCGCTGAGGGCGCGGATCTGTTTCGTATTGAAACATTTGGTTTTGAATACTTTATAGGCGACCTGGATACGGTCCTCGTCCTTGTTGGCGTCAAGCATGCGGACCCGCAGCTTATCAACATCGTAGTCGGTGGCAAAAGCATGGCAGTCGGAATTGACAAAAGAAAGGGTCGATTTATGCGATGCCCCGGATCCCAGGGTCGGGGTATCGGGTTTGAGAGTTTTGTCTGTAGCCGGGATATGGGAATGGGAAGTGTCGGCGGACAAGGGGCGGCGGATCACGCCAGTGGAATGGGAAGTGTCGGGGGGCGTTTTGGGTATCCGCGCGACATGGAAATAATCGTCGGTATGGACAGCGTAGGTCGAAGTGACGCTCATGCGGGCAGTATCGGGGTACTTCGGACGGCGGGTTTTGGATTGGGCCGTATCCAAAGCCGCAAGGCGATGCGAGGCGACGGGCGAATCGATGGGGATGACCACGTCGATGGTGTCTGCCCTTTTGTCGGCTGCGTGGTCTGCGTAGACCAGGCTGAGGGATTTTGATGATTTGTGCTCGCTGAGTTTGATGACGCCCGTGGGTGAGGAGGGAACTGCCGGGTCGAGAGCGGACGATACGGGGGGACCGGCGGCAGGTGTGAGGGTGACGGGGAGGCCGGCGGAGAGGTTTGCCGCGTGGGTTGTCTCCGGGGTGTCGGCGGGCTTCATCGTGGTTGAGTCGACAGCCAAAGATGATAATAAAGCGGCGCGCGACGGGAGCGTATCGGCGGGCGAGCCGGAATTAATATTTGTTGTATTTGGAGCGACGGTATCGTGGATGACCTGGGTATCGGCGAAAGTATTGTACATGACGGCTGTATCCTGTACGATCGCAGACATCAATTGGGAAAAGGCATCATCTTTTTTTGCGCCGGCAAGTCGTGGTTTTTCGAGAGCGGCGGAGTCTGCGAGAGCCACCACTGCCTGCCCCTGGTCGTCATAAAGGCCCCACCGGTCATCCTGCTGCCTTAAGCGAAGGGCAAGGTCTTTTTGATGCAGGTTCAAAAGATATCGCTGTTCGGGAAAGCTCGGAAACCCGACGGCGATCGTATAGACGCTATCCTTTAATTGAGCGAGAATAAGGTGACCCGTCGCTGATGAGCTGTATAGCTGGTTGTTCAGACGAACATAGAAAGGCTGTCCGTTGTCAGCCTGTATCAATACGAAAAAGGTCAGCGGTTCGTTGCCGGCAGCCGGGTAATTCTGCGCATTGCTCCTGCCCACCATCAAGATCATCGCGATTACCAAACCGAGTTTTGACATTGGTCCGAGTTATTCTCCTGCAAGGTATGAAAAAACGATAGTACCCACATTGAGCGGCGGATACATTTATCTATTAATTACAATACATGGAGAAGTCAAAACGGAGGGAAGACGATTGAGGATTCGAGAGGAGAAATCTTGCGTGGAGGGGTCGAGTGTTGAATGGTAAATGGGGAGAACGCGGCAAAATGGCAGACGGTAATAGGATTAATGACGTCAACAATTATCTTTACCCCCTGAAAATAATTAATATGATTGCCAAGAACAAAAGACTTTTCTTCCTTCTGTCCGCCTCGTTGTCGTTTGGCACTTTGCTCCGGGCGCAAGATGGGCAGCAGCAGGGGGATGACTCCTGGAAGAAGGTCTATCGTGCCACCGCCACCAAATATGATGACCTGATCAACACTTCTCTCGATGTCAAGTTCGACTATGATAAATGCTTTATGTATGGAAAGGAATGGGTCACGCTGAAACCGCATTTCTATTCGACGGACACGCTGGAGCTGGATGCAAAGGGTATGGACATCCACAAAATAGAGATGGTAAAAGAAGGCAGGAGCGTTCCCCTGAAATACGACTATGACGGGATGACGCTGCGGATCCATCTGGACCGGACTTACCACCGAACGGAAAAATATACCTTATATATTGATTATACGGCAAAACCTAATGAGCTGAAGATCCATCGCGGCAGCGCGGCCATCACCGATGCAAAGGGCTTATATTTCATTAATCCGAAGGGTGAGGAGAAAGACAAACCTACGCAAATATGGACACAGGGGGAAACCGAGTCCAATTCGGTTTGGTTTCCGACGATCGATAAACCCGACCAAAAGTGTACCGAAGAAATCACTATGACGGTTCCGTCGAAGTATGTGACCCTTTCGAACGGCCTCCTGGTTGACCAAAAGAATAATGGAGATGGGACGAGGACAGACCATTGGAAATTGGACCTTCCGAACGCGCCTTACCTGTTCTTCATGGGCGTGGGGGATTATTCCATCATCAAGGATTCCTATAAAGGGAAGGATGTGGCCTATTACGTGGAAAAAGAGTATGCGCCGGTGGCCCGGCGGATCTTTGGTCATACACCGGAGATGATTGCGTTCTACAGCCGCATGACGGGCATCGACTATCCCTGGCCGAAGTATGACCAGATCGTCGGACGGGACTATGTAAGCGGGGCCATGGAAAATACGACCGCTACCTTGCACGGAGAGCAGGCGAACCAGGATGCGCGCGAGTTAACGGATGGCAACCAGTGGGAGGATGTGATCGCGCATGAGCTGTTCCATCATTGGTTCGGTGACCTGGTGACCTGCGAGAGCTGGAGTAATATCACGTTGAACGAGTCGTTCGCCGACTTCAGCGAAACACTCTGGAATGAATATAAGTACGGGAAGGACGCGGGCGACGCGGTCAACTATACCGGCATTCAAACCTATCTCCAGCAGCCGGAGAATGCGGATAAGGACCTGGTGCGCTTCAATTATGCCGATAAAGAAGATGTGTTCGACGCGGTAAGCTATCCCAAGGGAGGCCGGATCCTGAACATGCTACGCAATTATGTCGGGGACAGCGCTTTCTGGAAGTCACTGAACCTTTATCTGAACACCTATAAGTTCAAGTCTGCCGAGGCGCAGGAGCTGCGCCTGGCGTTTGAGGAGGTCACGGGGCAAGACCTCAACTGGTTCTGGAACCAATGGTATTACGGCTCCGGGCACCCGAAGCTGACCGTCGATTACGTCTATAACGACGCTGCGGGTAAGGTCCAGGTGATCATAAACCAAACCCAGGAAAGCGGGAAGATCTTCCGATTGCCCATCGCCATAGATGTCTATAACGGGCCGTCGAAGACGCGACACCAGGTATGGGTCGAGGATAAGACCGATACGTTCACTTTCTCCTATAGCAGCCATCCCGACCTGGTTAATGTGGACGGTGACAGGATACTGCTTTGTGAAAAGACGGACAACAAGACCCTGGAAAATCTAATTCATCAATTCAAGTATGCAGGTCTTTATCTCGACCGGCTTGAGGCGATCGACTCCTGTTCCAAACACCAGGATGACCCGAAGGCGCTCGAGTTGATGAAGGCCGGGTTGAAAGACCGCTTCTTCCGCATTCGGAATTTCGCCCTGTCGAAATTGGATTTTGAGCGGGATGAGGTAAAGACGGCCTTTGAGCCGCTGGTCGCAGAGATGGCGGTTCATGATCCCAACCGGATAGTAAGAGCGACAGCGATCGGCCTGCTGGGTATACTCAAAAAACCCGAATACAAGTCACTTTTCACAAAGGCAACGAGTGATTCTTCCTATACGGTTGCTGGGGAAGCACTGGAGGCGTTGTTGGGCATCGACAGCACGGCGGCGTTGAAGATCACTAAGGAATTGAAGAAGGCGCCGGCGAAGGGCGAGCTGGCGACCGCGATCTCTATCATGCTGCTGAAGGAGGGTGACGAAAACGATTTTGATTTGATCACGAAAACTTTCGATAAGATGCCGGTTTCGGAGTCCAAGCTGGATTTCCTGCCGCAATATATCAACCTGCTGGGCAAGGTGAAGAGCACCGATCACTTGAAACACGGCGTGGGTGTCGTGATCAAGTTCAAGGGGGCGATCCCATCGGCATATCGAGGCCAAACCGACCCGTATATCGAGGCGGCGCTGAATAGCCTGGCAAGGAAAAAGGTGGCAGACGGCTTGCAGGACCAGGCCGTTTACATTAAAGAGGCGCTGGCCGCGGAGAAGAAATAAAATTGAAAGTCGGTTGGATAAGAAAATGCCCTGGAGTGACCCGGGGCGTTAATATTTTTTGAGGGTTTTGGGGGGTTACCAGCTACCGCTGGCGCCGCCGCCACCACCGCTACCGCCCCCGAAGCCGCCGCCGCCACCCCAGCCACCACCACCGCCGCCGCCCCAGCCACCGCCGCCGCCGCCCAAGCCTCTGCCAAGCATTGTGCCGAACAAAAAGGGCAACCAACCGCCACTGCCAAAAGAGCCACCCCCACCGCCACCACGGCCACCACGGCGTATGAATAAGATAAAGAGGATGATCCCGATGATTACGAAGAGCCCGATTCCGTTGCCACTGCCGCCGCGGCCCCGATGACGCCCCTGGGCATAGCCTGCGGGCGCCTGGTATTCGCCGGCCGCTGCCTTGATCAGGGCATCGGCGCCCTGGTCGAAGCCGCGATAATAGTTATCTGTTCCGCCCCCCTTGAAGTTGGGGACGATCTCGTTGTCGATAATGCTCTTGGCGGTCACGTCGGGAATGGCACCTTCGAGGCCATAGCCGACAGCGATGTTGACCTCCCGATCCTTGATGTCGGCCAGGATAACGATGCCGTTGTTGTTTTTCTTATCCCCCACCCCCCAGGTCCGCAGGATCTTCAGGGCATAGTCTTCGATGGAGGAGCTCCCGATATTGGTGACCGTGACGACGACGATGTCGGAGGTAGTACTGTCATTGTAAGCAACCAGCTTCCTTTCCAGCGCATCGATCTGGTCAGCGGTCATCACATGTGCCAAGTCGTTGACACGTGTCGGCGGGTTCGGTCTGGGTGGCACATCCTGGGCGCGGGTCGCCAAGGTGGCGATCAGCAGGGAGGAGCTTAGGAGTATAGTGAGGAACTTGTACATTGCGTTTGTTGCTTGTGCGTTTCGATTGTTGTTTACCGGCCAAAAACAATGTCGTCTGGCAATTCATTCCGATCAGTCCCCTTGTCATAGGGGAAATGTTGGTGCAGCGCGGCGCCAATCTCCATCACTACCCTGGCGATACCAACGGCATAGTCAGCCTTGTTGAAATGGCTGAGGATTTTCCTGACCTGTTCATTCCAGAAGGCGGAGCCAACTTTGTGGTTTATCCCTTCATCGCCAAAGAGGGCGAGCTGCCGGTCTTTGAGGGCGACATAAACGAGCACGCCGTTACGGGCAGCTGTCTTCTCCATGTTCAGGGCGGCGAAAATCTCAGCAGCCCGGTGGATGGGATTCACATAGCGGCAGCGACTCTCGACATATACACGGATCTCGCCGCTGGTGAGTTGCTCAGCCTGACCGATGGCCGAAACGATTTGCTCTCTTTCAGTTTCGGTAAAAGCCACCTTTTTCGAAAAGTATGGAATATGCAAAAGGATTAATTTAAACGTATAGAATTTAAAATTTAACCTCCGGTGGCGTTTCGGCTCCGGGTTGGTTTTGAAAACCTTCTTTAGCCCTGAATCCGAATATGCCTGCCGGAAAATTGGATGGAAACCCTCTGACCATTTTATTATAATTTGCCACGGAGGCATTAAAATCATCCCTGGACACTTTGATCCTGCGTTCAGTCCCTATCAATTGTACCTGAAAATTAGAATAACTCTTTGTCGATTGCAAATCCGGGTATTTTTCAACTATAGCTATCACTTTATTAATAGACAGGACCATTGCCGTCTGTGCCTGTTCCAGCCGCTGATAATTATTCGCTTCTAATCCGGACGTACTGACAATCGCCTGCTGCGCACTGGCCCTCGCATCGGCCAGTTGCTGCAGGGTCTGCCTTTCATAATCAGACGATCCCTTTACCACGATAACCAGGTTGGGTATCAAATCCAGACGCCGTTGATAGGCGTTTTGAAGATTTCCCCAGGTAAGGTGCACATCTTCATCCCGCTTTACCAGGCCATTGTAGGTAACACCCGTATAAATAAGTACGATGACAAGGATGCCTATAATGGCTACCCAGACTTTGTTGCGCGGATTGAGGACCATAACGGTTAAAACTTAACTTGTGGTGCTTTCTCCGCTCCGGCATCCGCGGCAAACCCGGTTTTGGGTTTGAAGCCAAACATACCGGACAATATATTCATCGGAAATGATCTTACCCGCACATTATAGTCATTTACTGCGCCATTGAAATTGTTGCGCGAGTTCCGGATGCTATTCTCAATACTCTCCAGCTGTTGTTGCAAATCCTGGAAATTCTGCGTGGCCTTCAGGGTGGGATAATTTTCAGCGACAGCCAACAATCTTCCCAGCGCGCCGCTTAGTTGCCCCTGAGCCTGCTGAAAGGCTGCGAGCTTTTCGGGGGTCAGATTGCTTGCGTCGATTTTCACTTGCGTAGCCTGGGCCCGGGCTTGAACCACATTCGTGAGCGTCTGCTGCTCGAAATTCGCTGCGCCTTTCACGGTGTTGACCAGGTTGGGTACCAGGTCGGACCTTCGCTGATAATCGCTCTGGACATTGTTCCAGGCATTCTTTACATTCTCGTCCTGGCTTACCAATCCATTATATCCATTGCAGGCGCATCCGCCGAATAGTAAAATGACGGCCAATATAACAATCAGGGTTAGGTTTCTAGTGCTCATTTCAATAGATTTTTGTCGTTGAGGAGTTCAAATTTAGCATTTTTGGGGTTGACCAGGCCATTAATTAGGCAAGGCGCGGGGTTCTGTCATTTCAACCGGGCAAAATTACCGGCGAGCTGCCGGATTCTGCCGGTAGGCAGTCTGTCTTGTTCAGCAGCGAGTACGATTCGGTACCGGAAGGTGACGGACTGGCCCTTATTCAATTGAAAGTTGAGCGTTTCACGACCCTGACTGAAGATCTTCTGGCCCAGGGGATTAGCAGCAAACAGGCCGTAGCCGCGGGCATGCCAATAAGTTGGATAGCCGGGGTTGGCCGGGTGGTCGATGATGACGATGCTGATGGTATCCTTCCCTTTCTTTCCGTAGAGCATACACCAGTTGCCGCGGGTACCCCAGGCGCTGTCGCCTGTCCTGCCGGCGGAGGTCAGGTAGTTGCCGTTAATATCGGGGGTGTTGCCGGCGGCGACCTTTGTTATATTTCCCTTGTCGTCAATGAATTCGCCGGGTGCGTTGGAGGGGATCTGCAACTCTTTGGTGACGCGGAGACCAAGCATCCCGTCTTTGGCATCGGGGAAATGCACATCCGTTTGGGCGGTGAGCGTGGTGGTGCGGTCGATGATGCGTTCGCGCGCAGTAGCGGTGAAGCTGTAAGTCGTGTGTTCGATGAGCAGGGTAGTCTTCTGCTGGTCGATCCAGCGAGCGGTGTAGGTCAAGTTGGCCTCGTCGGGTCTGTCGGATCGGGTGTTGACGGAGTCGGTATGGATCCAGCCGTACTGGCTCTTCCTGTTTGCGGGAATGGCGTAGGAGTTGTTCCAAAAGTCGAGGCCGTTGACATTCTCATAATTAAACCACAGTCCGATATGATGGGGATGGTCGGTGGGGTCACCGGTGCGAGGTTGGAGCGGGAATCCGCGGGTGATGACTTGACCGTCGGGGGCATAGATGGGATAGAGGACGGGCTTCTCGAGCGTATCGGGGTAGATGAAAGTAGTGAAGGGGATGCCGCCTGCGGTGACGATAACAGTATGGTGAGCCGAGTCCTTTACGATCTGGACGGGGAGATGTTGGGCTTGCACGAATGCGGGGGTGAGGGTGAGGAGGGTGAGGAGGGTGAGGAGGGAAACTCCGCGGATGGTGGTGGTCCCGCGGATGTCGGCGAGGGAGATATAACGGGATGTCGTCATATGACAGGCGTTTTAGTGAATTTAGTACATTTAGGTTAGATAAACTTATTACAACATGACAACGACGCGCAGAGACTTTATTCGTCAGGGTACGATGGCCGGTGCGGCCACTTATATGGGCACAATGGGCCTTCGAGCCAGCAGCTATCGCCGGATCATCGGCGCAAATGACCGGGTAAGCGTAGGCGTGGTAGGGTTTTCGGACCGGCATCGGAACGATCATATTCCGGCTTTCCTGAAATCTTATCAGGAAATGAATTTTGATATCATTGCCGTGTCGGATATCTGGAAGAAGCGAAGGGAGGATGGCAAAGCTTTCCTCGCGGGGAAGTTTGGTCACGACGTCCAGGCTTGTGTCAACAACGAAGAGCTTTATGATATCAAGGCGGTGGATGCGGTCATGATCAGCACGGCGGATTTTCAGCATGCGTTGCATACGGTGGAGGCGGTGAAGGCGGCCCGGGATACGTATACGGAAAAACCTTTGGCAGAGACGATGGCGGATAATCGTGCGGTGCTCAAGGCGGTAAAGGAGTCGGGGAAGATCGTGCAGATCGGGTCGCAGCGGCGGAGCGGGACGAATTATATGACGGCTGCCGATTTTATCCAGTCGGGGAAGTTCGGTCCGCTTGTCATGGTGGAGCTGACCTGGAACGTCAATCAGCCGGGGCGTTGGCGGCGGCCGGCGCTGGTGGCGCAATTGAAGGAAGAAGACACGGATTGGAAGCGGTATTTGCTAAACAGGCCGTTCGAGGCGTTCGATCCGCGCAAATATCTCGAGTTTCGGTTGTTCTGGCCATACTCTTCGGGGCTGCCGGGGCAGTGGATGAGCCATCAGATCGATACGGTCCATTGGTTTTCGGGTCTCCCCCACCCCCGGTCGGCATCGGCTAACGGCGGTATCTATGCGTGGAAGGATGGGCGTAAGAATGCGGATACGATGACCGTGGTGTTCGACTACGGGCCGTTGGATGATCTTTCTTCCGGATTCCAGGTGGTATTTACATCGCGGCAAACCAATTCGGCGGGGGACACCAAGGAGATCTATTATTCGAATGGCGGCACGATGAATCTGGATACGAATAAAATAACGCCGGAAGGAGGGCTGACCGAGAATTATGCGAAGGCGATGGGGATGCAGGCGAACCTGCTTCCGGAAATGTCGCTGACGGAGATGGCGGCGAAGGTGTCCACCGATGCGAGTACGGGGAGCGATCCGTTAACGACGGCGCATATCCGCAACTGGATGGAGTGTGTGCGGAGCCGGAAGCAACCGAATGCGCCGATCGAGGCCGGATATCATCATGCGATCGCGGTGATCATGGCGAATGCGGCGTATCGCACCGGCGAGAAGGTGACTTTCGATGAGAAGGCGCAGGAGGTGATGGCAGGGAGTAAGGTTTTTAAATATTAGTGGCTGCCATCATTCTGATCGGAGGGTTTTGACGGGGTTAGCAAGAGCGGCTTTAAGGGCCTGGACGATGACAGTGAGGAGCGCGATGAGGAGCGCGCCGAGGCCGACGGCGGCAAAAACCCACCAATGAATTCGGGTATGATAGGGATAGTCCGCAAGCCAATTGCTCATCGCCCACCAGGCGAGGGGGAAGGCGATGAGACAGGAGAGGAACACCAGCTGGAGGAATTCCCGGGATAGGAGGCCGGCGAGACCGGATACGGATGCGCCGAGGACTTTTCGGATGCCCAGTTCTTTTGTGCGTTGTTCAGCAGTATAAGTGGCGAGGCCGAAGAGGCCGAGGCAGGAGATGATGATCGCCAGGGTTGCAAAGGCCCCTGCCAGTTCGCCGATCCGGGTCTCGCTGTCAAAGCGATGCTGAAATTCCGCGTCGACAAATTTGACTTCGACCGGGTATCCGGGATTTTCGGCCTTTATTACGGCGCTGATCTTGTCAACGGCAGCGGGGATCTTGACACCGGGCTTCAGTCGCAGGTCAAGGCTGTAGCAATATTGATAGACAGACGGGTCGCAATTGAAGACTGCCGGGGCGGGCGTGGCATACATATCGGCAAAGACGAAATTTTGGACGATCCCCACGATAGTCATCGGATGCTGGCCGATGCCGGGGATGACCTGGCTGCCTACCTTTCCTGCTTTTCCCATGATCCGCGCCAGACTTTCGTTGATGAGAACGGATTGTGTGTCGGCTACGGCGTTTGGATAAAAGTCACGGCCCTCTTTTATCTTCAGTCCCATAGTAGCCAGGTAGCCGGGCGAGATAGCCTCCTTATTTATAAATTGCTTGGTACTGATATCGTCGCCCGCCCATTGGAAGTTGGTGTTGTCGGTTCCGCTCCACATATTCAGGGGAGGGCTGAAGCTAAGGGCGACGTTGTCCAGCACAGCAGTCGCCAATAGTTGATCGCGGATGGCCTCATAGTTTTTACCCATATTGCCCTGAACATCGATATAGGCGAGGTTTTGCTTGTCGAGACCCAGGTCGCGGTTTTTTATGTGCTGGATTTGCTGATAGATGATGATCGTGCAAATGATCAGAATGACGGAGGCGACATACTGGGTGGTGACAAGCGCTTTACGGATGAAGCCTGCGCTGCCCTTCGGACTGGCCTTTAAGCCTTTTAATACCGTAACGGGGTTGAAGGCGGACAGGTAGAAGGCCGGATAGCTCCCGGAAAGCAAACCACAAAGGAGACCAATGCCAATGAGGCCGGCCAGATGGAGGGGCTGGAGGGGGTTAAAGGTGAGTTCTTTTTGAACGAGGTCGTTGAAGACGGGGAGGGCAAGGTATACGAGAAGGACCGCCAGCGCTACAGAGAGGAAGGAAAGCAGCAGGGATTCGGCAATGAATCGGCTGACAAGGGATTGTCGCAATGCGCCAAGGGTTTTGCGGACGCCGACTTCGCGCGCGCGTTGTCCTGCGCGCGCGGTGGCCAAATTCATAAAATTGATACAGGCGATCAGCAGGATGATCGATGCGATCAGCGAAAAGAGCTTGACAAATTTGATCTGGCCGCCGTCGGGTTTGCCGTTTGTGAAGTTACTATACAGATGCCAATCCTTCATGGGCCATAGCAACATGTTGATCTTCGCATATTCCTGACCCTTGGGGCGGAGCATGGCGGTTAGTCGAGTTGCTACTGCACCAGGATCCGCACCCGGTTCCAGTTGTATAACGAGGGGGCGACCCCAGTTCGCCCATTGGGTAAGCCAGGGTTGTTCGACAAGGTAATCATCGAAGGCGGCGAGCCAATGAAAGCCCAGGGAATAGTTGTTTGGAAAGTCGGGGACGACGCCAGTAATGCTGTAATTTATTTTGTTGTCCATACGCATTGTCTTACCCATGGGGTCCTCGTCACCGAAGAACTTTTTTGCGGTTGATGCGGTGATGACGATGGAATGGAGCTGACGGAAGCAGCCCCGGGGGTTGCCTTTTATGAACGGGATCCTTGTGATATCGAAATAGCCGGAGTCGGCGTAGGTACCGTCTTCATAGAGTGTTTTGTCGCCTACGGTGAATAGTCTTCGTTCGCCGTCGGAATAACGAAATGCGTGCTGGATGCCCGGGATGTCTCTCTCGGCGGCGGGTCCGAGCAGGCCGGTAACCTGGGCATAGCTGGTGATCGCGCCCTGGTAGGGCATGTTCATCCGGACCAGAAAGATACGGCTGCGATCCGGGACCTGGTGGTCCCAGTTCAGCTCGTCTTCGACCCAGAGGAGAATGAGGGCGGCGCAGGCGATGCCAAGGGCGAGGCCGGTAATGTTGAGGAGGCTATGGGCAGGGCTTTTGCGCCAGCTCCGGATGGTCGTGGTGAGATGGTTCCTTAGCATGGTTTTGTCAGCCGTTGATTGGCCGCCGACTTTTGGCTGCGAGGGACGTGCCAGAAATTTAATGCCGTGGTGGTCAGTGAATTGGGAGGTTAGGGTTTGCCCGGGTTGTACGGTTTCGATACTTTTGGTGTACGGAGGTATACAATATGAAAGCGTTGGTTTTGCAAGATAAACATCGGGCGGCTGAGGTTCTCGAGGTGCCGATGCCGATCGCGGGGCCGGGAGAGGCTGTTGTACGGGTGCGTGCGGCGGCGTTGAATCATCGGGATGTCTGGATCCAGAAGGGGCAGTACGCGGGATTAAAGTATCCGATCATTCCGGGTTCGGACGGGGCGGGGGTTGTGGTAGCGGTGGACGGCGGCGGGGATGGGGCGGATTGGGTAGGGAAGCCGGTGATCATCAATCCTGCGTTGGATTGGGGGAAGGCGGCGGCATATCAGGATCCCGAACTGTTTCGCATTTTGGGGTTGCCGGATGACGGAACGCTGGCGGAATTTGTGAAGGTGCCGGTCCGCAACCTGGTGGAGAAGCCGAAACATCTTTCTTTCGAGGAGGCAGCGGCTTTGCCCTTAGCGGGTCTAACAGCCTGGAGGGCGCTGATGACGCGGGCGCGGCTACAGGTTGGGGAGAAGGTGCTGATCACAGGTGTCGGCGGCGGCGTGGCATTGTTTGCGTTGCAGTTCGCGGTGGCGACGGGCGCGGAGGTGTTGGTGACTTCAGGAAGTGTAGAGAAACTGGATAAGGCGATGGCGATGGGTGCGATGGGTGGTGCGAATTATCGGGAGGCGGGGTGGGTGGAGAGCCTGAAGTCGCTAGCGGGAACGTTTGAGGTCATCGTGGATGGAGCGGCGGGAGATGGGCTGAATGACCTTCTGGATCTGGCGGCGCCGGGAGGGAGGGTCGTGTTGTATGGGGCGACGCGGGGGAATCCAGCGCAGGTGGCAGCGCGGCGGATCTTTTGGAAGCAGCTGAATGTATTGGGATCTACGATGGGAAGTCCCCAGGATTTTGAGGAAATGCTAAGCTTTGTGGCACGGCACAAGGTTCGGCCGATGGTGGACCGGGTATTCGCGTTGGAGGAAGGCGAGGCCGCCTTCCGGTGGATGGATGAGGCAAAGCAGTTTGGGAAGATCGTTGTTAGGACTTTCGCTTCGCGGTGAATTTTCCGTTTGGCTGGATGGAGGTTAGGCTAACGACCTTACCCTTGTCATCGGTGTCGAACCGGGTGGTATAGCCGGTCAGGATCTTGATGGAGAAGCTGTTTCCACCAATGTAGTCCAGTTCGTATTCGGGTTGGCCGGTCACGAAGAGGTACAATTTTTCCCCCTTTATATAGACTTTGGCGGTCACTGCTTCGCTGAACGCATAGTCACCCACGTATTGCTGGAGTTGGGCAGCGGTGATGCTGGCCGTCTTTGGCGTGCGGGTAAAAATGATCGGCTTGGCGAGGGCGGCTTCAAGGTTGGCAGCTACATTGGTGATCGTGCCGGCGGCATCCATATTAAACTGAAGGCGAAGGTTGCCGTCATCTGCACCAGTCGTGTCGATGCCTTCCTTCGGGTTCTTATCGAAGGGCTGAAAAACGTCATAGTGCTCGTGTCTCAGCCACCAGGTATGAAGCGGGAAGGCGGCAAAGAGCGAGTCCGGCTGCGCGGTGATCTCGAAACTGCCATAACCCGGGTTGCTGTAAATACCTGCATAGTCGTTGAGGTTATGGGAAGGAGGTGCATTGGCAATGCGGTTGTCCTGATGGGAAGCCCGCGCCTTTTTAGCGTCGGCCTTTGCTTTGTCGGTTATACCTTTCAGATAGGAATCCCAGTCCTTATACGACAGGTGTAACAGCCGGTCGGAGACGAGATTACGAACGATGCTTGGGACGGCGGAGCCGTTCTGATTGGAAAGCACGATGATTCCAATGCTGTCACTGGGGAAAAAACAAGTGCTGGCAGAAAAGCCGTCGATATTTCCGCCATGCTCGACGCGGTAGTGGCCGCGGTAGGACGCCAGCATCCAGCCAAATCCATAGCTCGAGAAAAAGACATCCGGGGCCTCTTTGGTGGGCAGGCCGCCGCCCATGGCCATCTGGGCGGTGATCGCTTCGGTGGCATAGTTAGCTGGAAGGATTTCTTTACCATGGAATTTACCGCCGTGGATCCAGGTCTTTACCCATTCCGACATATCGAGGACATTGCTGTTAATGGCTCCGGCGGGGGCGAGGGCGCTGATGAGGTAGTAGTCGAGTTTTTTTATGAGGCTGTCGTTCTTTAGGCCATAGCCAAAGGCGGCATCGGGTGCCTTTGCAAGGTCGGTAACGGAGAAGTCGGATTCGGTCATACCGAGGGGTTGAAAGATCTTTTCCCTAACATTGTCTTCCCAGGATTTGCCCGTCAGTTTTTCCGTCACGACACCCTGGGCGGCGAACATGAAGTTGTTGTATTGCCATCTTTCGCGGATGCCGGCTGTGGGCTCCATGTATTGGATCTTGAGGATCATGGAATCCCGGGTGCTGTTGCCAAAGAGATACCAGGACAGGTCGTGGCGAGGCAGGCCGGTGCGGTGGCACATCATGTCACGAAGGGTGATCATGTCGTTCATTTCCGGGTTATAGAACTTCAGTGCGGGCAAGTAGTCGCGTACGGGTTTGTCGATGTCCAGCTTGCCGTCGTGTTCAAGCATGCCGATAAGGGAGGCGGTAAAGGCTTTGGTGCAGGAACCGATGGCAAAGAGCGTGTGGGGAGTGACCGGTATCTTATGCTCCCAATCCTTGTAGCCGAATCCCCTGGCATAGATGACCGAATCCTTGTTTACGACCGCGACGGCGAAGCCGGCGGCATGCCAGTCTTTAAGGACGCGCGCAAAGGCGGTGTCGAGGCCGGCGAACGGGCCGTCGTTGTTGTGATGTGTTTGCGCGGGTAGTACTGCCGGGAAGAGCAGGCTTAGGTTTAGGATCGCGAACAGTCGTTTCATGGCCAATATAATTTGCGTGATTAGGCGTTGATCGCGGCGATGCCGGGCAGTTCCTTTCCTTCAAAATATTCGAGCATGGCCCCGCCGCCGGTGGAGACATAACTGACCTTGTCGGCGTAACCGAACTGGTTGACCGCACTTACGGAGTCGCCGCCGCCGACAAGCGAGAAGGCGCCTTTTTCGGTGGCTTCAGCGACTGCCTTGGCGATACCGCGAGTGCCGTGCTGGAACTTAGTCATCTCGAAAACGCCCATCGGCCCGTTCCACAGGATGGTCTTTGAATGATGGATAACATTGGTGAACTGCTCACAAGCGTTGATGCCGATATCGAGGCCCATCCAGCCGTCGGGGATATTGTTGCTTGGTGCGGTCGAGTCATTGGCGTTGGCGTCGAACCTGTCTGCAATGATACTGTCGGAGGGGAGGTGGATACCTACGCCTTTAGCCTCGGCCTTGGCGAGCAGCTCTTTGGCCATCCCGAGGCGGTCGTCTTCGCAGAGCGAGTTGCCGATCTTCCCCCCGGTTGCTTTTAAAAAAGTGTAAGCCATGCCGCCGCCGATGATGATATCGGTCGCGCGTTCCAGGAGATTTTCGATGATGAGGATCTTATCGGAGACTTTGGCGCCGCCGATGATGGCTGTGAAGGGGTTTTGGGCCTGATGGAGGACTCGCTCGGCGCTGGCTACCTCACTTTCCATCAGCAGGCCGAACATTCGCTTGTCTTTCGGGAAGAACTGGGCGATGACGGCGGTGGATGCGTGGGCACGGTGGGCAGTGCCGAAGGCGTCGTTAACGTAGACGTCGCCGAGTTTTGCCAGTTTTTGAGCAAAATCCTTGTCGCCTTTTTCCTCCTGTTTGTAAAATCTTAGGTTTTCGAGGAGGAGGGTTTGGCCGGGTTTCAGCCCGGCCGCCTTTTGGACGACCTCGTCGCCGATACAGTCGTTTGCAAATTCGACCGGGGTGCTAAGTAGTTGTTGCAGGTGAGGGAGCAGATGTTTCAGCGAGTATTTGTCGGTTGGCCCGTCTTTTGGCCGGCCAAGGTGGCTCATCAGGATAACGCTGCCGCCGTCGGCGAGGATCTTTTTGATCGTAGGGACCGCAGTGCGCATCCGGGTATCGTCGGTGATCTCGAATTTATCGTTGAGGGGAACGTTAAAATCGACCCGGATGAGGGCTTTTTCATTTGCAAACGAATGCTGGCTGAATTGGCTCATCTTATTTCGAGATCAGTTTGGCGAAGAAGTGCAGGCTACGGACCAACTGGCTGACATAGCTCATTTCGTTGTCATACCAGCTCACGGTCTTGACAAGTTGGTGGTCGCCGTTAGCGATGACACGGGTTTGGGTGGCGTCATAGAGAGAGCCATATTTAATGCCGATGATATCGGAGCTGACGATTTCGTCTTCGGTATAGCCGAAACTTTCGTTAGCGGCGGCTTTCATGGCAGCGTTGACCTCTTCGATGCTAGTTTTTTTGTTGAGGACGGTCACGAGCTCGGTGAGCGAGCCGGTGAGGACCGGGACGCGTTGTGCCCCTCCGTCGAGCTTGCCTTTTAGCTGGGGAAGTACCAAACCGATCGCTTTGGCGGCGCCGGTGCTGTTGGGCACGATGTTGGCTGCTGCGGCGCGGGCGCGACGGAGGTCGCCTTTCGGGTGGGGTGCGTCCTGAGTGTTCTGGTCGTTCGTATAGGCGTGGATGGTGGTCATCAGGCCGGTGACGATGCCAAATTTAGCATCGAGGACCTGGGCCATCGGGGCCAGACAGTTGGTTGTACAGGAGGCGCAGCTGATGATCGTCTCAGTGCCGTCGAGAATATTATGATTGACGTTGAATACGATGGTTTTAAGGTCGCCGGTTGCGGGTGCTGAAATGACGACGCGTTTTGCGCCTGCTTTGAGGTGGGCTTCGGCCTTCTCTTTGTCGGTGAAGAAGCCTGTGCATTCGAGGACGACGTCTACATTATGTTCTTTCCACGGAATTTCAGCAGGATTCTTATGAGCATATATTTTGATCTCGTCGCCGTTAACGACGATAGAGTTCTCGGTCGATTTTACTTCTTGTTCGAAGCGGCCCTGCGCGCTGTCGTATTTCAGCAGGTGGGCCAGTACCTTGGGACTGGTCAGGTCATTGATTGCCACTACATCTATTCCTTCCATCCCGTGAATTTGGCGGAAAGCCAAACGCCCGATCCGGCCGAAACCATTGATAGCAACTCTAACTGTACTCATAACGATGTTGTATTTGTTTTTAAAAATTGGCCTCGAAGTTAACGTAAAGGGCTTTAATGCGAATGTAAATTTTTGGCTATCAATTGAAAAGAGAGGCTAATTTTTTTATAACCAAGGGTTTGACAGGGCAGTATTCGGGTTGGAGACAATAGGATTGCAGTACCGGGCCGGGGCCGGGATGGGGCTTTTGCGGGCCTGCGGTGTATGTGTCCGGGAAAGCTTTGAATTTGCATAGACAAATGTGAAAAGTGCGGGAACGGACATGTCTTGAGGCGCTTGGCGCGCAGCCTGGATACGAGGAGGGTGGAGGGCAAAAGTACAATTCGAAAAATTTGGCTGGTTTTCTAAGACCTTATATCTTTGCACTCCTTTCAAGAAAACCGGTAAAACGGTTCAATTTGAACGCCGCGTTGGTCAATCGGTTAAGACGCCTCCCTTTCACGGAGGAATGAGGGGTTCGACTCCCCTACGCGGTACTTTCAAAGGCATGACTATCATGCCTTTTTGCTTTATAAAAAAACTACAGTGACCAAAACAGTGACCAAATTTTGGGCAGGTTTGTCAACTGGAAGCTGCCGAAGCTTTATAAAGGAAAGCATTGGTGGATAGAATATCAGGTTCGCTTACCCACGGAACGCCAGCATCTTTATCGAGGTGCCAATGGAACGGCTTTCCACCTTATTATCCGTTCATTCGGAATTCACTTTGCAACTCTTTCAACTCTTGCATGATCTCAGCGAAATCCGGAGCTTCCCGGTAGATCATGTGTTCGCGCATGGTGGAATAATCCGCCCGGTAGAGATCGATCACCTCGTCAGGCGGCAAAAATGAAAGCCGTTCCCGACTAAGCGATGAGTAATCAATCCAGTGCAAACGGCTGTACCATTCCCGGTGACGAACCAACTGCTTGTAAAGCTCATGATCCGCCAATGCCTCTCGGCCCACGCCGGTTCTCTTGCTGCATACTAAATCATAGAAATGTCTGGACATCCGCTCATGCCGAATGCGGCCTTTGTCCGTCCCGGCAAATTCTTCGTGGAGTAAAAAGGTCTTTTCCAGGAACGTTTTCCTCGGCTCCACAACGGGTATTTCAAATGGCTTTTCGGCGTAAGCCTCATTGGGGAAGTATTCCGTCAGGAGGGAAAGAATTGGCCGCTCGGCAAAAGGTAAGATCAGCGACCGGGCACTTACCTCTATCTTTACGTCGTCCGCAATATAAGGTTGCGGGGCAAATAATGACCTATATCGAACATGCAGTGTCTGCGGGTCAGTATCCGGGCGATCCGCGCGCACCAACGAAGCGTCCACCGCAACCTCCTCTGCCGGTACACCCAGGACTTCCATCTGGACGCGCAACTCCGTCAGCAGCTCGTTGCTGGTAAACACACAGCCTCTTCGCTTTAGCTTCTCAACAAAACTTTTGGAAGGATGTTCCTCGTAGATCATGCCAAACGCCGCCGGGTCAAGCGCGATGTCGACGTCTTCCGAAAACCGGTCGATCAATTTCCAGCCCTTGCTCAAAGAGGTTCCCCCTTTAAACACCAACCATTTGCTGTACGCCGATTGGAAAAGCGCTTTGAGTGTAAGTGTCACCCACCAATCCTTTTCAAGAGCTTTGACAACAATGCCTGACCCCGCCTGCGCCTGTGCGAGCGTTTCCTGCCGTTGTTCATCCGTTAGTTTCAACCATCCTGTCATCATAGGTGGGACGCTTTAGCAGTTTTACAATATAGTCGTGTATTCTGCCGGGAGCCAGCGCTAAGTCATGTTTGAGCTTGCGTGGGTCTTCCTTCTGCAGGAGTTCGCGAATCCGTGCCTCGTGCTCCGGGTTCATGTTGCCCGTTTCCAATTCATCCAGGGCTAGTATGACCAGCCGGCTGATCGGTCCTTTCAACGCGAGCTTCTTCGGTGTTGTGGCTTTGAACCGTACTTTCATCTTCCCGATGGTAAGCAGCCGGGGAACCCCATCTGTCAAATAAACCAGCTTCGTCGGCACCTGGGTGCTCAGCCCCAGTTGATTAAGAGCATCGACCCCAGTCGGGTAAATATGCACTTTTTCTTTCTCCGCAATCTTCTGCGCCACCTGCTCCGCGGAAGGGCGAAGTTCCCCTAATACCGGATCCATCTTAGGTATATAATAAACCCCATGTGCGAGACGCCGCAGCTTTCCGGCTTTCACCATTCGAGATAGGCTTTTGCGAATCGCGACCCCCGTTCCTCTTCCTTTAAAATCCGATACAAATAGTATATTTCCCGGATTCCGCATTGATAATGAATATTTTATATCCGCATTCAGTGATTTCATATGTTACAAATTTACGAATATTTGTGACAAAACAAAAGATACTACGTCACTTATTTTCAAATATATGTGACATTAGGACCATCAACCCACGTCAACTGTCAGGCATTTCCCGAAAGGATTATCCCCGTAAACGAAACGCAAGGCCTTTTCAAAAAAGGACAGATGTTGCTGCATTTCCTCAACCAGAACCTTGCCTTCAGAGCTCAATGAGACCAAAGTGATATTCACTCTAATCTCCTGACCATTCACAGTTGCCATTCGAAACCAATCATCAGACAGGTAAAAGGTTTCCAAACCCTCATTTTCAGCCCAACTGATCAAATCTTCATCCGATGGATCTGCAACCAGGAAGCTAATAACAGGATCGCAATAAGCAGCAAACTCCTTACTACCCTTGCCATAAAAATCTGCATAATACCGGTCCAACAGGGGAATCAGATGCTTTCGCCTGGCCTCTCTTTTCCAACTCCACTTATAATAGCCACCACCCTCATCTTTGCAATCAAAGCTGTCTGTGCTATCCACGACGGTTCTCGCCACGCTGGTCTTAAATGCCTCGAAAGAAATTCCTTTTAGTCCCACTGCGGGCGTGCCGAAACTAAACTCGGTAATAATACCGGTTTGCAGAAACGTTCCCATACCATAAAATTTTTGTTTAACCAATAATTTGTGGCTGGAGAAACTGACAAGGATGAATGGAAGGACTCAGCAAGCTGGAGAATGCAAACTTAAATAAAAATTTATCCTCGATAAAATTTTTCAATATAGCCCCGGCCAACTTTCAGAAAGGCCGATTGTTCTGTTAAAAAGGCAAAACAATTCTCAGTATATTCGATAGAGCCCTTCCCTCTTTAGCTGAAAAGCCTCCATTACTAATCGACGTCTTCTCTCTTTATCCGTTTCCGTTTTCAGCTGGCGATAGATTTCGATATATCGGCTCGACTGGCGAATAAAGTCTTCGGTTGTGATCAGCTCCTTCAGCCAGACAGCAAAGTCAATCAGGTCCGGCTGATCGCCAGTATAGGTCAATGTCTGCGTGTATTCAAGCTGTGTAAGGTTGGACGAGTGCCAGATATCCAGCGGGATCAGGGGCCGGCCCAAAAACCGATCGATCCAATACGGGTTCGAGCAAAAAGTCATGAAAGCTGCGCTTGCCGCCTCGTTCAACTTCCCGGTCTTGAACAGCAGGACTGCCGACTCAAACAGAAATTCGGGAAAGCCGCCGTCGTCTGGAAAATTTCTATTAAACCATTTGAGATATGCTGCGCCTCCTTTGTAGTCGCCCAACCGGACAAAATAACCGGTAGGCAAATACCGTAACCCGCGGCTGTCATCGTAGGCACCGAATTTTCGTTTCTCTGCCGCCAGGATGCGTTTTACGTCCGCGATCTTTTTCTCGAGCTTTTCAGTTTGTTGCTGTGTCATTGAAACGTGTCTGCCGCCAAAAATAGCGAATACAGGGAATATTCGGTGGCAAGAGATCTCGATCGGCAATGAACGGACGAAGACTGACCTGACTACCGGACAGAAGCAATCTTGCGATAATCCTAAGATGTGCTCAGAATAGGGCGCGATCGAGAAATTTGCTCCATTTTTAAGATTGTTCGCACCTTTCTCCTACGAAACCCGGTGATCAAAACAGTGACCAAAAGAGTCATCAAAATGGCTATTGTTAAATAATTATAGATTCATAAAATACTTAGTCGGCATTGCGTTTTGAAGAAAATAAACCTAAAAGTGGAATTCGACTCCCCTTCCCGGTACGCATTTAATTTCTTAAGCCCCGATTTTCATATCGGGCTTTCTTAATGGTGCTTATCATCTGTAAAACGACCACACAGATAAAGTCATATCTGAAAACAGATTCAGACTGTAGTTCCAGGAACAACTTGTCATACAGTTTCCTCAATTCGTTTACTTCTTCATCGAATGGGTAACGGACAGCTATCTTATAGGTCTGGAAAACAGGATATTCCTAAATACCTCCGAACTTCGAAAAAAAAGCGGCGACGATAAAGTTACAAAAATACTATTGATCAGATGTAGTGCGCCATCGAACATTATCATTGCGAGAAAACGGAACAGGAAATAATCAATCCGAATCTTTCACCAATAGGGAAAGAGAAAGCCGTACAATATTTTTAAAGGACTCTTTTTCTGCGCCTGCCTTTGCCATTATTCTGAGGCCAACCAATGTATTGAACAAAAAACTGGCGAGAGCGCGCGCACTATATTTGTTGTTAATCAATTCCATTTTTTGCGCTTTATCGATGGCTTTAAAAAGAGCATCTTCCACTCTACGCATGCTTTTACGTATAAAGGCAGCTACATCTGAATTGTGCGCTGACATTTCCGATGCTGAATTTACCATTAAACAACCATTTTCGAAGCCGGTCTCCAAGCTTTGATTGACGACCCTGTTGAATATCTCCTCCATTGTTGCAGCAAAATCTGTACTCTTCTTCAGCAGCTGTATGATCTGGCCGAATGACCAATTGTAATATTGGTCTAGTGCCTTCATGAACAGCCCCTGTTTGTCGCCAAAGGTATTATAAAGGCTTGAACGGCTAATGGCTAACGTATCTACGATATCCTGGGCAGAAGTGCCATTATACCCTTTAGCGGTAAACAACCGGATGGCTTTATCGATTACCTCTGTTTCATTAAAAGTTTTAGTACGCGCCATTACTGTAAAATTATTACAATTTGGCTGATAATAAATAGTTTTAGAATGAGCAGCCCATAACTATCGCTTTTCCCGGGATAAAACAGGCTTGAATGCTGGTCGAGGATGATCATCAAAACCAAATTTAACATTGTTCCGCCTCGCCATAAAACGAACATAAAAACGTGTGGTGCGCATTGGAAAAGCACCTCAAATGCAACTCAAAATATCAGTAAAAATATTTACACCAATGCCATACCACCATCAACATTAAGTTCCACACCGGTGACAAATTTAGAATCATCGGATGCGAGGAATAAAGCCGCTGCCGCAATTTCTTCAGGCTGTCCTATTCTTCCAAAAGGTACGCCGGCCAGCAGCCCATCAATAGCTGCTTTAGGTGCTTTCTTGAGAACAGCCGTATTAATAGGGCCGGGACTTAGTACATTCACCCTTATTCTGCGGCTTTTTAGTTCAACAGACCAAGTTCGTGCAAATACACGAAGTGTAATCTTGCTGGCACTATATATACTCATGCCCGGTATGACTTTGGAAATGGCAGCCGTTCCTGTCATGATAATGGAGGCTTCTTCCCGCAATAACGGCAATGCCTTCTGCACGGTGAATGCAGTTCCTTTTGTATTCAGGGTAAAGAGCTGATCGAAATGTTCCTCAGTAATCTCGCCTACGGGAAACCCAAAAGCGCCAACACCAGCGCTGGCGTACAAAATATCAATGCTGCCTTTTTCTTTCTTAACTATTTCAAACAGGGCGTCAAGATCCGGGAGATTGGCTGAATCGCATTTCACGCCCCGCACATTTTTGCCGATGGCTTGTACTGCTTCGTCTAACTCCTTTTGTCTGCGGCCTGTAATAAATACAAAGGCGCCTTCTTCAACAAATAATTTTGCAGTGGCCAGCGCCATGCCGCTGGTAGCTCCGGTTATTACGGCTACTTTGTTTGCTAACTTGTTCATATTATTTCTTTTGTGGAATGATTATTCCACAAATATATACATAATGGAACGAATGTTCCAAATAAGTTTTAATTCCTGCCTACTTCGCGATACAAAGAACCCCGGCGGAAGTGCGTGTTGAATTATGATTGCCCGGAGGTTGCCTTCGATCATCGTCCGGCATTCCGGGTAAGCGCTACAGAAGGAAGGGTTGCCTTTCAAGGACCCCATTCGGGGTTCATCATTCAGGCAGGTGGCTGATCATTTCGGCAACACTTGGGCGGATCCTGAAATCCGGTTCGAAGAAGCGGTATACAATAATCCCTTTCCGGTCAATGATATATATCGCGGGAACGGGAAGGTTATTGCCATTCGAGCCATTATTCCTGGCGACGTCAACGCCGAATTTCAGATACCGGGCTGTCCACGTAGAATCCACTGCATAGGCGACATCATAACTCTTCATGATCTTCAATCCCTCATCGTGAAGGATAGGATAAGTTGCTCCCGTCTTTGCAATTGTCTTACTTACATTCTCTTGTAGCTCCGGGGTGACCGCTACCAATGGTACTCCTTTGCGGACGAGGAGGTTCAACGAATCCTCGAGCGCCTTCAGTTCCTTGTTGCAAAAAGGGCACCACTGGCCCCGGTAAAAGACCAGCAATACCGGACCCTTTGTCAGGCTGCTTGCCAGGTGGAAGACCCCTCCATTCTGATCCTTTGCGATAAAATCCGGAGCCGCAGTATTCGTCTTCAGTCCCATCGGCCCGACCTGGGCTTCGGCAGTAACCCAGGTCGCGAGAAGCATAACGGGAAAAAATGCTTTCTTAATTAGCGACATGCAATGATGATTTTCCAAATGTAACCGCATCGTAGTAAACGATGTGTCGGCTTCCCGACAGTCGTCATTTAACTGCAAGAAGGTCGACTTTTTCGATTACAGGAGGATGAGCAAGCAATTCCGGCGCCTTCGCCATCAAGGCGGCCGCGATGGGACCATTAAGGTGGGCCGTCCGGCCTTCTTCCTGTTCGAAAGTGTCGAAGATACCAAAGGTGGAAGGCCCGATGCGGAGGGCGAACCACTGAACCGTCGCGGGTTCGGCGCGTGCCAGCGCCACGGCCCCAGCGAGAAGATCGGCTAATTCCTGTTCTTTGCCCGGCTTGGATTCCAGCCTGGCCAGCAATGCTAATTTGACCATAATATTATAGATTTTTGAAGAGAACGTCTTCCCGGCGGTCCCGGTTGCCCGCACCTTCGCCTGGCAGGCCCGCTGATCTTCTGCGTCCTTGACCCGCACCAAAAGTTCCTACCTAACGCATTATTAATCCCACTATGATAAAGGCGACGATTCCCGCGCCGAGTCCTAAAATAAAAGCTTTGTAGGCAATGGCCAAATTTTCTTGACCGGATCCTCCTGACCTAAAGCGTTTCCCGGGCAATTCGAGCGAATCGTGCTGGTTACCGCCGACAATATACATTCAGTCACGCTCCCCTCGGTCTTGATACCTCCCGACCGACCGCTGGCTACAGCCGTGGGACATTCAAAATGCGTCTTCCGTGAACTGAGCTTACCCCGTCTTCATAGATTTCACCGCCATCCAAAAATGTAGTAACTTCTCGAACGAACACGATCCGGACAGCTATCTCCCATTTTCTTACGGCCAAAACCCTCGACATGCCAGCAGACAAAGACCCGGCAGAACCTGCCAAAAACGAATTGCCCTATACCGTACGGGTTTGGCAGACCATAGCGATCGTCAGCCTTTTCATTACCATCCTATTGGTGGTCCGGGTAGCCTTCAATGTACTATTGATGGCGTTGGCCGGTTGCCTGATCGCCGTATATTTTCACGGATTGGGTGACCTTATACAACGCAAAACGCGAATAACCCGGAGATTCGCCATGCTCTACTCCGTCGCAGGAACGCTTGTCATCATAGCCCTGTCCGTTTGGTTTATCGGCACCAAAATACAGATCCAGGTAGCCGAATTGAGCAACACCCTGCCTGAGACCATCCGTATCACCAAAACCAAACTCAATAGCACACCCTTAGGCCGGAAAGTTCTCGACTATACGTCCGGCGAACAGCCGGAGAAAATGTTAGACACTGCCACCGCCTTTTTCAATACCGGCTTCGGCGTTTTAGGCGATCTTTATATCATTCTATTCCTGGGCCTTTTCTTTACAGCCAGCCCTACCTTGTATAAAGAGGGTATCCTCCTGCTCGTCCCCCAGCCAAGAAAGGCACAGGGTATTCAAATCATCGACCGCATCAGCCGGTCCCTGAGAGGCTGGCTTCGGGGAATGCTCGTATCCATGATCCTAATTACCGTCTTAATCACCATCGGACTAATGATCATCGGTATCCCTCTGACATTGGTCCTGGGCCTGATCACGGGGATTCTGGAGATCGTTCCTAACTTTGGACCGCTGATCGCTATGATACCCGGGGTTCTGCTGGCCATCACCGTCAGCACCAATACTGCCATCATCGTTGCCCTACTATACATCCTCTGCCAAACCATCGTTGCCAATATAGCTACTCCATTACTTCAAAAAAAGATCATCCATCTCCCCCCCGCCCTGACCCTAATGAGCCAATTGTTGATGGGCGTCCTCTCCGGCGTCCTCGGAATCATCTTGGCTGTGCCGTTGCTTGCCATTTTAATGATCCTGATCGATGAACTCTACATAAAAAAATTGACTCCGAACTGAAACGCCTTATGGCGCGACAATTTGAAGGCCATCGCTCCATTTCTTTGACTTTACTTATGCTGTCTGAACAACCACTCCATCATCAATGGGTCGCTGTATGCCCCCAGCCATGAAAAATGTCCAACCTCCGGGTACTGGGTGAAACCCGGATGTGCGCCAGCGTTCGTCAACGCTTCAAACATGGCTAATCCAAATAAAGGGTTGACCGCGGGGTCCTCTGCCCCCAGATAGATCCACGTCGGGACATGGGCGATCGACGCTGCCCGCGAAGTGTCGCCGGCCCCGCACACCGGTACTGCCGCCGCAAACAGGTTGGGATATCGTTCGAGCGCATCAAAGGTCCCGTAACCTCCCATCGATAATCCGGTGATGTATATCCGGTTGGTGTCCACCGGCATCGTCGTCTCCAACTGGCGGATAAGCCCGATGAGCAAATGCATCGGCTTACTCGGCTCGGCGTTCAGCGTCATCCCTTTCCTGTTCTTGTCAGGCGTCACGCTGCTCCAAGTTTGGTGCTCGGGGCACTGCGGGGCGATGACGATCGCCGGATGCCCCAACATATTCTGGTCGGTCGCGAAATTCATCACTCCCCACTTCAACTGCGCGTCGTTGTCACTGCCCCGTTCTCCCGATCCGTGCAAAAATATAACCAACGGGTATTTTCTTTGCCGGTTTGCATCGGGAAACAACATGCGATAGGACAGTGTATCGCCATTTTCGACATACTTTTCGCGACTGAACCGCGAGGGCTGGGCTTGCACGAGGCTGGCCGACGTGACGCATAGGAAAAAAGCGAGCAGTGCTTTCATACCTACTAATTTAGGCGATTTTTCGCCGCACTTGAACAAAAATTTGGCGTTAATGTTATTATGATTATATTTAATACCATTTTATCTTCTGAATCGATCCTACCGACCCCCTTTATTTTTTAACCCAAAACTAAAAATCGATGAAGCTTTCCAGATTTAGCAACTCCCTATTTTACGGAGGGATGGTACTCCTTCTATCCTCATGTGGATCCGGTGGCAACGAAAAAACAGCCGCCGCGGACTCTACTGCTTCGGCTGACAGTGCGGCGAAGGCACAAGCCGTAAATACCATTATTACGACACCCCAAAATGTAGAGGTCATAACACACAAAGTGGCTGACTTTGCCAAATGGTTTGCCGCCTATGAAGGGCATGATTCTGCACGGCTGGCCAGCGGGTTACACAGTTATGTTATTGGCCGCGGTCTCGAGGATTCCAATATGGTCACGCTTGTCTTGCGAGTTGATGACACCGCCAAGGCCAAAGCATTTGCAAAAGATCCCGGCCTCAAAGCGGCGATGCAAAAAGGGGGCGTTCTTGGCGTCCCAACGATGACCCTTATTACGGAAACTTGGCAGGATACAGCGAAAATCGAATCAGCACTCCGTTCCAGGGTCACGTATATGGTCAACGACTGGGATGCCTGGGTAAAGGGGTTTGAAGATGGCAAGCAGGAACGTATGGATAATGGTATCATGGACCGGGCATTTGGACACGACCTGAACGACAACAAAAAAGTATACGTGGTGACAGTTCTATCAGATACTACTAAAGCCTTCGCTTATTACAAATCAGATGCCTTGAAAAAAAGAAGAGTGGCAGGCGGCGTAATTGGGGAGCCTGTTAGGTTTCTTTACCGGCTCGTAAAACACTATTAAATTCCCCGACACTGAGTCAACACGGGAGGCCGCTTCAATCTTTGATTGCGCCGCCTTACGCTCGTCCGGGTTCATTATTAAAAGATCGATCGCTTGCGCCATAAGATGCTTGATCGGAAAACACGCCAGGATGCAAATACATGCAATAATGGCTGTAACCGCCTTCCTTTTGCGTATTTTCATATTGTCTATCTAAAGTCAAACCACAGGGTTCCTTTAGCTATGCCGTAGTTGAGCTGGATGTTCTTCTGGCTCTCCGGACCAAGCAGTGACGGATTTTGAAACCGTGTACCTATCGGCGCAATGCTATTTAAAAATCCTATATCTCCGTCCGGGAAAGCAGCCTTGAGACTTTCGTGTTCATACCTGGAATGATCCGGCTTAAACATTTGAAGGAATATAGACTGATCGTCGGTATACACCGTAAAGGGCGATTCTTTATTTTCAAGGACGACCCAATACAAATCAGCATGGTAGCCCTTAAATTCTGGATAGTTCCAGCTTGCTCCTGTTATGGTACTATTATAGTTCTTGTGCCATACAGCAAACTGCTGTCCCTTTAGCCTGTTTTTCCATACCCGGTAAGGACCCCGCCCCAGCCACTTCATACCGGTTATTTTATCTTCGGGGTACTTAAAGGTTATCCCCGCAAAATCAACGCCTGTTTGTTGCGACCAGTGTCGTTCCAGCGTATATTGATATTGCAGCTCTACTGGCTTACCAGGGGCGAAAATCCATTTGACATTAAAATAAGTATTCCCTTCGTACGCTGGTTCCACTATAACGTTTGCGCCTTCGGTATAGCTTGTTAGCTTTACCAGTTGGTGATTAAACCCGGCCTCAACGGGACCCGTTAATGAAATTTCGTGTTTGCTGTTCACCACCCTCTGAAGCTGCCCATCCGCTTTATTGAAAAAATAGTCAACCCCTGATGAATGAACAACCAGGCTGATTGCTGAATCTTGAGTGGTAATTTCTGTGGCAGACGAATCAATAACCGGCCTTTTAATCTGATCCGGCAATTTAATAGGCCAGGTCCAGGTAAATAATTCTCTGCCATGCGGGTCAATAGCCGTCAGGTACAATGCATCATAACTTGTCCAATTCTGAGGAAGGTCGAATTGCAGAAAGCCCTTTTCACCCGGAGCCAGATTGAATTTTGGCAGATCATGTTGTGCTTTTGTAATGGCTAATATACCTGTATCACTGGCCGCCGGAAAACTAACCAGTCTCCATTTGAATTGGCATTTGTTTAAATTCGTATAACTATACCGGTTTTCAACGGCGATTCTGCCGTCAAACTTTGGCGTTATTAATTTCCTATTGATCACCACCGGCGACCATAACTCCTTGATGGTATAAAAACTGCCTTCTTTCTCCCGGTGCGGTCCAAGAATGCCATCCGGGGCGCTGTCGTCGGCGGTATCCATGGTACTGTCCCGGTCTACACGCCTTATACCGCCATCGGCAAATACCCAGATAAATCCTCCCGCTCCGTATGGATGGTTTACTATAGCATTCCAAAAGTCCTCCAAGCCGGCCCCAGCACCGCCATCATAATTGCCGTGCATAAATTCTGTAGGAAAAAATACGTCATTGCCATACAATGCTGAATTCGCCACATAATTATAATCCGGATAATGTCGGGTATCTGTTCCGTTGAATTTCGCCCAGGGATGCAGGACTACCCTGTTTTGAGGGTCATACAATTTAAACTGATCGTCCAGCGCTGTGTTCCACCCACCTTCGTTTCCGTTGTCCCAAAAAATAATAGCAGGGTGATTCACATCTCGCTCCACCATTTCCCTAACCAGTTTCTTACCGACGACGGTATCGTATTTATTTTGCCAGCCGGTCAATTCATCCAGTACAAACAAACCGAGCGAATCGCAAACATCCAAAAAGTGTTGGTCGGGTGGATAATGGGACATTCTAACCGCATTCATATTCATGTCCTTCATCAAATTAACATCCATAATACTGATCGCTTTGCTCAAGGTGCGCCCGGATTCAGGCCATTCACTGTGGCGGCAAACGCCTTTCAGCATGACCTTTTTCCCGTTCACATATATTCCGTCATGCAGTCGTAATTCCATGGTGCGAAACCCAATGTGTTGCGTTATCGTATGAATAACACGCCCATCTTTATCTTTTATGGAAACCACCAGGTTGTACAATTTTGGAAATTCGGGGTTCCATGGGACAATCGCTTTGCAACTGCCTTTCAGGGAAACCGGGGCTTCTCCGTTCACCGCCTCTTTCATCATTTCCCTACCTATCTTCTGCCCTTCCAATGTTTGCAACTGCGCTGTTATCGAGTTGCTGTTTTTAATATTCGGCGCATATACATCTACCTTGATACTTCCATCTGCTTTAGCATCGATTGCCACGTGATCGATGTAATTGGCCGGCACTATCTCGAGGTAGACAGGTCGGTAAATACCACCGAACTGCCAGAAGTCAGCCCTTCGCTCGGCAAGGTTGATAGACGCATTGGCCGACTTTTTATTGACGGTAACTTCAAGCAGGTTGTCCCCTATCTTTAGCAGGTTCGTGATGTCATATTTAAACCGGTAATAGCCGCCCTGGTGTATGGGTCCTGCTAACAGGCCATTGATCATTACTTTTGTATCCGTCATTGCTCCTTCAAAAACGATGAATATCCTTTTGCTCCCTGCTGCATCAGTATCAAAATGATATCTGTACAAGCCTTGCTCGTCGGGGTTTTTTGTATCCTCGAAGTAATTATAAGTGCCAAAGCCTTGCAGTTCCCAGTTGGAAGGGACAGCTATCTTGTTCCAGGAGCCGTTTTTTTGCCCTGTATTGATAAAAAAATCCCAGTTTACCGTATGGTCTTTATCCGTGCCGGAGAGATATACAAGTTGAGTAGTCTGAGCATGCAAACCAAGGTACCCACATGATAACAACAGGGATAAGGTCAAAAAAAGGCGGGGTTCCATCTGTGTAATTATTCCTTTTCGAATATAAGAGTTATTGTTCTTTTACCCCTGAATGAATTGGAAGTTTGTGTGATGGCCAGGGTCTTGCCGTTGTCTTGTAAAGTCCATTTCTCGCTGTTAACAAAGTCCCTGTTGCCAAAACTCATTTTTGAATCGATTAGAATACTATCCCTTTTTACCGAGAACCTGGCACTGACTTTCATTGGTGCGGTTCCGAAAGGGGCTTTAAATTCCTGTTCCTTGCCATCCAGTGTCAGCAGTTGCTCCATGATTGTCTTATCACTGTATTCGGAGATCATCGTTCTTTTGACATCTATTGTATCTCCATCCTGCACGATCCCAAGCCTCGAGGGTTGATTGCCAACCCCCAAATTATCAAAATTGCTTTTATCTTCGCTTAGCACCCAGAGCCCTGAGAAATTAACAGGATTCGCTTCCCCCGCATACAAGGAAGGCAATCCGGCGGTCGCGCGATAAGGCGCCATGATGTCCCAATAGGCCGTATCGTTCCGAAACAACACGCGGGAATCATTCAACAGCACTTCATATTGTTTTTTAAGCGTATTTCTCACCATACCTGCCCAGATCACATAATATCCCCAGTTTGGCTGGCGTCTTAAGATTTCGGGGGTGGGAGGATTGCCAACTTCTCCCAGTACGATAGGTTTGCCTTTGGAAAGGGCGAGCAGGCTATCATAATAGTTCTGGTTGAAATCGCTTCCATAGACATCCAGCCCGGCGATGTCAAAGAAATCGTTTCCCGGATAGAAATTAGAGAATTTTCTTGCCGGCGTGCTTGGTCTGTCCACGCTCCACAGCCAGATCAGGTTATTGATCTTATGATAATTGACGAGCCGCGAAAATATTTGCTTGTACAGCCGGATAGTACTGTATTGTCCCTGGCGGCCGCCCCACCAAAACCAATCTCCGTTCATCTCATGATAGGGCCTCCAAACGATGGGGACATGGGCATCCTGCAGTTGTTTAAGATAAACCGCGATGGTATCCACCTGTTGACACCAATGCTTGTATAGCGCAGTGCCAGGTGTCAGAATATCTTTGAATTGCTGATCCAGCAACCTGCCCTGCACGCTGTGCAACCGGGTAGAATCGGCTCCGGGCGCCGGCTGAAAAGTAACGGGTTCATCGGCGGTTGGAGGGACCGCATGCCAGCATATCGTAACAATGGAACCCAGTTTATTTTGACGGATGGCCTCGTTTACAATATCCTGTCTTGCCAAATAGGAATCGGAATTGCCATCGAGTGCAAAACCCCAGTCGGTACTGTAGATTACGGGTGTTTTGCCGATGTATTCCGCGGCAAATTCCGTATTCCTGCCTTTTACATTGGGATAGTTGTGCTGTCCGGTCAGGATATACTTACCCGAAATACTATAGAATAATTTTAACAGCGCCCTCGCCTCCGGCGAAGCATTCGGGGTAACGGGGTTCATGGAATTTTCCTGCGCAGTAGAGACGCCGGGACACAGAAAAAATATGGCGAAAAAAGGGAATAAGATCTTATGGCAGACTTTCATCGGTTTCTATTTTTTCAGGTTAAATCCTTCAATGGCTACAACTGGCTGTTCCCCACGCGTATCAGCATTTTGCAATTCCATAGTGACCGTCTTTTGTTCCCCGGACAGCAGCGTAAAATAGTTGTCGCCGTACATGACAGGTAAAATCCTTTTCCCGCTCCTATCACCAATCACCTTCAAGCGGATATTAAAGGCCGGAGACCCTGAATGATTCGTCATTACGGTCGTCAGTAACCACTTGTCCTTTTGCCTGGATACTTTAGTGCCGGATACCAGTCTCACTTTTGGCAGGTTAAGCAAAGACTTCAGATCTCCCAGCCCCCATGATGAATCAGGGGATGCTCCTCTCAGGTACGTATTTTCAGAAATAATCTTATTGCCATTTTTCAATTCCAGTTTTACAAAATAAACATCGCCCGGGGTTACGGGCCTGGTGAATTTGAACACCCTGATCATGCTGTCCTGAGGGCAATTGACAGCTGTTTCAGTCTTAAATTTTACCGTACCCTCTGCGTCCAGTACCTGCATGGATGCGGCAAGTCCCGAGCCGTTCGGTATGCAATAATTAACCACTTCAATACTATCCGTAAGAGGGTTCCATTGGATATGCAGTGGTTCGCAGGCTTTTTTGCAGGCAAAATAAGCGGCAGTCGGTTCAAGATAGTAATCATACGTTTGCCAGGTTAAGGAGGGCCATGCGGGATGGCTCATCCACAGCAGCAGTCCCATCCGGTACTTTGCTTCGGCTTCAAACATGGCCCGGTAGCCCTGGTATTCGGTCCAGTGGGCAAGACTGAGCCATTGGTTTACCTTATCAATTTGGCCAAAGGCCTTTTCGATCGCCTTGTTAAAATCTCCTCCGCGCTGTGCCCCCTGCAGCGTGAAATCGTGCAATCCCCAGTCTGTGGACTGTGGCCATATATCGCTCACGGGCATCATTTCCCGGAAGCTCTCGTAGGTCACCACATCAGGCATTCCCATTTCGCTGTGCAGGGTGGTCAACGCTCTGTTGTTTTGGAAATAAGATTTGAGCGGATTTAACCCATAGGGGCCGCCGCCGCTTACGGTGCCGAATGCGGAGTTGGGGATATATTTTATTCCGGGATGCAGCTCCGGTAAGGAGGTCGTTAGGGCGGTCTCTATAACGGGCGGCGGGTTGCCTTCATTGCGTCCCACGTAGATGCCGATAGACGGGTGATTGCGGATCTTTTTTACGAAATCCTCCATATTTTTTATGAACATCTCCGGGTGGATGGGGTCGGGGCCATCCGATGGATTGGCGAGCCAGAAATCCTGCCAGACCATAATGCCATACCGGTCGCAGGCTTCATAAAACGCCTCATCGCCGATTTGCCCCACCCAGTTGCGGATCATGGTAAAATTCATATCCTTGTGATAGCGCACGGCAATATCATATTCTCTTCCGCGGTAACGCAACATATCTTCGCCAAAACCCCAGTTTCCGCCAAATGGAACCAACCGTTTGCCATTGACGAAAATCCTTAAAGCGCCGCCTTTTTCCGAATAAGACATTTCACGGATGCCCGTTTTGAATGATCTGGTATCCGATACATCGCCATCGTCAGAAACAAAGCTCAGCCGAACATCATAGAGATTTTGATTTCCGTATCCGTTTGGCCACCAGAGTCTGGGGCTATTTATTTTCAATACCGGATTGGTTTCAGCATTCACCGTAATGGTTTTAGTCTCGGATGGGTTCAGCGTAACGGGTTGTTCGAATGCAATGCTGCCGATCATTCCGCGCAGTTTCCCTTTTACTGCTTTCGTATCCGCGTTGTGAAGGGTTGTTTCCACGCTCACTTCGGCAGAACCGGTATCCGGGAGGGGTAATTTGGAAGATACGAACGGGTCTTCGATACTTACGGAACCGCTTTGTGATAAATACACGTCATTCCAGATACCGGTATTGCGTCCGCGGATTGTCGGGATCCAGTCCCATCCAATGGAAGCATGGAAAGTCGGGTTATCCGCTCCCAATTCTCCGCCATTGGCGTCGGTGCTAATCCTGTTTTGTTCGGTTGGAAAGCCCGGAGTATCGTTTTTGATGATACGGATTGCAAGCACATTTTTACCGCCCGGAATAAGGATGCCGGTTACATCGAATTCTCCGCGGATAAAAGCCCCGTCGATGCGACCCAGATCATGTCCGTTGAGGTAGACTTCGGCTTCCCAGTTAATGCCGTCAAAATTCAGGTGTATTTTCCGGTCTTTATAAGAAACCGGTGCGGTGAAGGTATTGCGATACCAGAAATCAGAATAAAAATAAGAGTCGGAAAGGAGGAACTGGTTGTCCCCGAAATTCGGATCGGGTAATGCGCCATCATTTACATAACTCGTCAATATCGTAGCGGGAACAGTGGCTATGAGCCAATTGTTATCGTCAAATCCGGGTTTGGAAACTGCAATGCCCTTTTCGCCAACAAGCGATGCACGTTGAAGTCGCCATGCGCCTCCCGAAAGATCCTGTCGTCCATCCTTCTTCATGCCTTCCTGTGCATGCGGGACCGGAACCGGACCGCCTTTACCCATCACTTGCAGTTCGCTCAGCATATATCCATCGGCATCAGAAACGGGTTTCGCCATCAGGATGCGGACATATCGTCCTTTTTCTTGCCGATTTAACCTGATATCGACCCTGTTTTCGGCATTTTCTGGCAAAGGGGCTACGATCTTCCAGTTGGAGGCATCGTCAGATACCTGCACAGAACCCGATTGCGCCGGACGGATCCAGTCCAGTTTTACCTCATTGAAGGAACAGATGGCTCCCAGGTCCACGTACACCCACTGTTCACCCGAACCGGCGCTTTTCCATGCGCTGGTGAAATGATAGGGGCCACCAACAGGCGCGGCAACTCCATCCCTGCACATTCCAAGATCACTGATGCTCCAGGTCTTTGCAATCGGGTTATTCGCATTCAGCCTGTAATACCGGTAATGAGCCGGCTTATCCAATTTAAAGTTATATTGAAAAATCCTTCTATTGGCCGGGGCAAACCTTCTGATGAAAACCATTTGCTCGGGAGGTATTTTTTTAATGTCAATGGGAAACCTCTTTGCCAGGTTAGCCAGTGCGCTCTCGCCAGGCAGGCTATCTCCGCTTGCTTTAGCCAGTTCGTTCCATTTCACTGCGTCATCGGAACCGCTGATGCTGATGTCCCAATGCCCGGGAGAAAGAAGCGTGTCTATGATTAGGTTGCCTGACAAACTCAGGCTATCCACGTAGGGTATGTCATAGGCCCCGGCCATTTCAACCTGAAGCCATGCATTGGCTCCCTCAAAATTTTGCGCCGAAGATGCGTGCCTGTCGATCACATGTTCCCTTCCATCCCTTTTCAGTACGCCGGCGGTACTCGTCGTAATTACGATCCATCCGGGAAGAGCAGTATCGATTATCCCATCGGTGATCAGCTGCGCAGTAAGGTTATAATCATATGCATTCGATTGATAGGCGGGTCGGTACAAAGCCAGGTTCCGGTAACGAATGGAATCTATCTTAAACGTAGGAGAAAAATTCTCTTTGGGGTCTCCCGGATAGATGCCGACGCCCTTTGTGTACGATTGAGCATGGATGGTAAGGACTGCGGAGAAAAGAAAAAGAAAGAGAGTCGTCCGAGGCCTTGCCGGAGGAAATGCAACACTATTTTTCTGTAAGGGTTTAAAGCGCATAAAGAAAGTTAACAATAAATCCGCTGCTAAAGATTGAGAAAACAAATTTTTGGGCGCGGGTCAGATGAATAAAACGACCGGCCGCACAAAAACGGAACAAAGAGCGTGCGAAATCGGACAGCTTATAATAAATCGGCGTTCTTAACTGTTTGGTTATTAGCCAGTAAAAAGTCTGGCATTTTTCTAGCTGCCAATTAGCCGTATCCCAAAACAAAAACGCATGTTCCAAAACTATTTCAAGACTTCCTGGCGGAATATCATCCGGGAGAAAGGTTACTCCGGCTTTAATATCCTTGGACTCGCTGTCGGCATGGCGGTGGCGCTGATCATTGGGCTTTGGGTTCAATATCAGTTGTCATACGACAGGTTTTTGCCGGACTTCGGTCAGGCCTACCAGGCGATGGTCAGAAGCAGCCCGAACGGGGTGACGGACGCGGGCGAAGCGACCTGTCTGCCGCTGGCGGATGCGATAAAGAAAGATGTGCCGGCGGTAAAATATGTGGCCCAGGCGGATTTTGGCGGTCAGCATAGCCTGATGACGGGCGATCAAAAAGTATACAGTAAAGGCATGTTCGCCGGCGAGGATTTTCTGAAAATTTTCCGGTACCTTTTATTGGAGGGAACTCCAAACGATGTGTTGAAACAGCCTGCCTCTATCGTGCTGACCCGGTCCACCGCGATTGCCTTATTCGGGCACACGGACCCGATCAATAAGACACTCCGGCTCGACAATCTGCATGACCTGAAAGTGACGGGCGTATTGGCTGACTTACCCGGCAATGCGTCCTTAACGTTTGATTACCTCATCCCGTTCAGGTACTATATCCAGACACAGTATTGGATCCAACTGGCAGGGAAAGTACCCCAATGAGTCCCTTGGGGTAGCCACCGTGGGTATCACAGATGACTATTTTAAGACGCTTGGGATGCATTTGATAAAGGGCAGGGATTTTGCAAGGGACATGGCCGTGGACACATCGGACGTCATTTTGAACGAAGCGGCGGTTCACCGGCTACGGTTCAAAGAGCCGCTCAACCAGGTCATCTTCTGGAACAACCATCGGAAGATCCGCGTCATCGGAGTCGTTAAAAATGCCCTGATGTTGTCACCTTATTCGCCCGCGGAACCGACCTTTTTTGTATACAATCCCTCGTGGTCGAGCAGTGTGATGTACCGGCTTGCTCCCGGAGTGGATGCAGGGACGGCGATTGCCGCGTTCTCGCCCATCTTTTCGAAATATAACCCCGCTTATCCTTACAGCTACCACTTTGCCGACGAGAGTTATGCCGCCAAGTTCAATCAAGAACTACTGATCGGAAAGTTGTCGGGAATATTTGCGGTGCTCGCGATCTTTATCTCCTGTCTGGGTCTCTTCGGTCTTGCCGCCTACGTGGCGCAGCAGCGCACAAAAGAGATCGGCATCCGTAAGGTGCTGGGGGCGTCGGTCGCGCAGGTTTGGATCCTGCTCTCCAGGGAGTTTATTATTTTGGTGATGCTGAGCTGTCTGATCGCAGCGCCTATCGCCTTCTACTTTATGCACGGCTGGTTACAGACGTATGATTACCGGATCAAGATCGGGCCGGGTGTATTTATTACTTCTGCGGCGGCGGCTATCATTGTCACCCTTATTACGATCAGCCTGCAGGCTATCAAGGCGGCGTTGATGAACCCGGTCAACAGCCTGCGATCGGAGTGATTTATTATACCGCACTTAGCAAGTTGTAGGGTTTTGAAGATAGATTTGCGCAACCGAATAGTTGCGTGTATATTTGCAACTGATTATGAGAAGAGATATTTTCCAAGCCATCGCCGACCCGACGAGACGGGCAATCATCGCCTTGATCGCATTGCAGGCAATGACGCCTAACGCCATTGCTGAAAACTTCAATACGACACGGCAAGCCATCTCTAAGCACCTACGCATCTTAACAGAATGTGATCTGGTAAAACAAGCGTACCAAGGCAGAGAAATTTACTACTCGCTTGAAATTGAAAAAATGAAAGAGATAGACAAATGGTTGAACCAATTCAGAACAATTTGGGAAACCCGCTTTGATCAACTTGACAAAGTACTATCCATCATCAAAAAACAGAAAAAACATTGAACGGCCTGGGCAACCAGATAATCGGGAATTAAGGAAATTTGCGCTCAAACACTCGTCCGCGATCGACAACGTTCTTATTCTCGAATATCTGCCGATCGGTTGACGCAGGATGCCGGCCGATCAGTCAAGGCGACCGGAAAGTGGGCGCATAATGGTGACCCTTAAGAAGTTAGCCGTGATGAAAGTCGTATTATTTTCGCCGCTTTTATTCTGGCTGCCAAACAAAGCCTCCAATTCCCGTTGCAAATCCCCTCCCTTACCGTTCTTTTCCGCTGCCTCGAAGGCATTCATCGTAGGTCCGTAGTAGTATCTAAACCGGTCTAGAAATTCAGATGGCGTTCCGGCTAGCCTAAAATTGAAGGTATCCTTTACAAATGATATGTCTTCTTTAGCGACGCCCACATTACCAAACCGTTCGATTACATGGTTTTCCACTCCCCATAACATAGGGCTGACAAATCCCTCCGGCGGCGCCGGGGTATAGGCAGAGCTGATCTTTAATATTTGTGCAACGAGTGTCGGGTCTCCCGGTATCCAGTTCCCCATTACGATCCTTCCTCCGGGGCGGGTAACCCGAACTATTTCCTTAGCTACATCCAACGGCTTTGGTGCGAACATGGCGCCAAAGATGCTTACGACGAGGTCAAAACTATGATCATCCAGTTCATGCAAATCACACGCATCGCCTTGCCTGAACGTACAATTGGTAAGGCCTTCGGTCTTTGCCCGCTTCCTGGCCGCTTCTACGAGATTGCCGGCGATATCCACTCCCAGAACGTCAGCTCCCAATCTGGCTTCCGGAATGGCGGTGTTGCCATCGCCACAAGCAAGATCGAGAACCTTAAGCCCCTTAGTGACGCCCAGTTGGGCCACGAACGTGGAACCACTCTCCCGCATGGTATCGGCGAGCCGTGTGAAGTCGCCTTTTTCCCATAATGCTTTGTTTGGATTCATATTGATTTATTTTTAATGATTTCAACAACTTTCCGGCCAGTGCGAGCAATGATCTCCACAATCTCCTCGATATCTTTTTCAGACGTTCTGAAGTTGACGATACAGGCGCGTAAGCAATACTTTTCTCCAACCACCGCATTCGATAAAAATACTTCCCCGTTTCGCTGCAAGTCATTTAGCAAAAGTTCGTTTAGTCGGTTCAGATCAGCTTCGGGATACCCTGGCGGCCAATACCTTAAGGTGGTAATGCTTAAATTTTGGGTGACCGCCTGTAATTCCGTATGCTGTGAAGCCAACTGAAAGAGCAATTTTGCGAGTTGGATATCCGTGGAGATCATTTTGATATAACCCTGTCTTCCGGCTTGTTGCAACAGCATCCATACCTTCAATGCCCTGAATCCACGCGAATTCTGAAAGCCGTATTCGTGGAAGTTCCGAGCCTCCGGCTCTGCATCGTTGCTAAAATTATAATAGACAGGATGGGAGCTGTACGCTTGAAGTAAGTGGTTGGGGTCCTTAACCAGTGTGCACCCTGCCTCCAGCGGAGCGTATAACCATTTATGCGGGTCAAGCGCAATAGAATCAGCGTCGGCCATTCCTTCGAAAAGCTGGCGCTGTTCCGGTACTACCGCAGCAGGTATGCCATATGCCCCATCGATATGAAACCAGCAATCATCTCCCTTACAAATGGCGGCGATTCGTTGGAGATCGTCCACAGCGCCCGTACTAACATCCCCGGCAGTGCCGATAACCATGATGGGCCGCAGGTTATTCTTCTTATCTTCTTTCATAGCGCTTTCCAATAGGACAATGTCCATCCTGTTGTTGCTATCCGCGGCTATCCAACGGATCGAATCCGTCCCCAGTCCGGATAACGAAGCAGCTTTTTCAATCCAGGTATGTGTCGTCCTGCAGCAATAAATAACGGGTGTATTGGCAGAACCCGAACTACCCTCCTTCTTACGCTCCGGGATCTTTGCATTGATGGCGGCGAAAAAAGCAGTGAAATTGGCCATGTTCCCTCCACTTACCAAAATCCCGTCAAAGCAGTCGGGAACGGCAATGAACTCACCCAGCCATCTAATTACCTGTTTTTCTATTGTTGTAGCTACCGGGCTTAAGATATAGGCGCCGACATTCGGGTTAACAGAGGCCGCCAGCAAATCTGCCAGCGCGCCAATTGGGGCGGCGGAAGAGGTAATATACCCCATGAACTTTGGGTGACCATTGAAAAGTGAGTAGTTGAACAAAGAAGAGGCGGCCCGGTTTACTATCTCACTTGCTGTTTTGCCATATTCAGGCAGTGGTTCAAGACCAATAATACCTGAAAGTTGTACCGGAGACGTATTTGTAGTAACCGGCTTCCCGGAGATATTATCAATAAAGTCAGCGATTTGGTCAATGAGCTGGTAGCCGATTCGTCTGAATTCGGCGCCTTGCATTTCGACGGGCGCTTTTCTTTCCGGGCGCATAGGACAGTTCTTGAATATTCATACAATATTAGACATTGCCGGCTGCCTCCCCTTGTCTTAGAGGTTCAACTATATGACTTAAAAGCCCACGGGGAATTTGGAAAAATTTCATACATTTAGATGCTATGGTTAATTTCTTTGAGCGCGTACTACAGCATCCTCAATACTACAGGCAGTTCAATTGTGGCAAATCACTAATTACCGCTTTCAATTGTCCGATGGAGGCCCGTTTGATGAAAACGCGTTTCGCCGACTTATGGACGCAATACAATTATCTGTTTTATGTCATTGACGGCCAAAAGACCTGGCACACGGCAAAAGGTTCTTACCATATTCAAAAAGACAGCTCCGTATTTGTACGAAAAGGGGGGTTCATTTTGGAACAATTGATGGATACCGGGTTTTGCGTGATGTTGTTTTTTATCCCCGATGACTTTATTTGCGACACCTTGCTTACAAGGTCAAAACCTTTAGTAGACTATCAGCAGGACTATGAACCTGTTATGCTGCTGGAATCAAATGAAACCCTGAAAGGTTTTTTTCTTTCGATGTCCTCCTATTTTTCAGAAACACAAGATCCTGATCCTTCGCTGCTTGAAATTAAATTCAAAGAGCTTGTGCTGAACATCGCGGATAATGCCGGCAATAAAGACCTGTTGTCTTATTTCTGCTCTTTATTACACGAACCGCAGACTTCCATACTGAAGCGGGTAATGCAGGATAATTTTTGCTATAACCTGAAGCTTGAAGTGTATGCTGAATTAAGCAACCGGAGTCTTTCGGCTTTTAAACGGGATTTCGAAAGGCTGTTTCGCTGCACACCCGGCAAGTGGCTACTTGAAAAAAGGTTGCATCATGCGCTGCACTTGATGAGTAATCGGAATAAAACGGTCAGTGATGCAGCCTTTGAAAGCGGCTTTGAAAATCCTTCTCATTTCAGCCGTGCCTTTAAAATACGATTTGGTAAGGGGCCAACCGAAATGAAGAATTATTTATCGCGCGGCTCAATCCGGTTTGAAATCCAAAGAGACTGAGTTCATGCAGAACCGCTTGTAGGTCGGGGGCGGCCCGTCGTCGAATATATGTCCAAGATGGGAACCACATCTGGCACAGATCACCTCCGTACGGTGCATATTGTAGGAATTATCTTCCCGGTAAATCACGCTGTTCTTTCGGATCGGTTGGTAGAAACTTGGCCTGCCGCAGGTGCTCGAAAATTTTGCATCCGATCGAAATAGCCTGTTTCCGCAAACCGCACAGAAATACGTTCCTTTTATCTCATTGTTCAGGTACTTCCCGGTAAAAGGTTTTTCGGTCGCCTGTTCCCGCGACACGGCGTACAATTCAGGTGGCAGTATCACAAACCGGCAATAGTGCTGGCTTGGGGGAGATCCCGATACACTATGACGGGTGCTCAATATTAGCACCAATCCAAAACAGAGCTTTCGCACTGAAAAAATTAGGTTATAAAATTACTGAATCCACCATATTTCGATGAGACCTTTGTTGGATATGCGTGGTGTGTTGGATTGAGGACAAGATAATGCACATTTCTCAGATCAAATGATTGCTGACCGCAATTTTAATCAATGCGGCGGTGTTTTTAACGTTGAACTTGGTGAGCATGTTTTTGCGGTGGGAATCGATGGTAGTGACATTGAGGAACAGGGCGTCGGCAATCTCGTGGTTGGTTTGGCCTTCCGCGATCAATTCCAAAATCTGTTTTTCCCGTTTGGTGAGCACGGGCAGGAGATTGCTGGGTGCATTTTGTTTTAAGGCCCTGGCTATGGAGAAATTAACATATTCTTTCCCCTTATTTACCTGCTGCAAGGCCTCGACGATCTCCTTTTTTGACGCATCTTTCAATAAATAGCCAGAGGCTCCATTCTCCCGCATCTTTCTTATGACACTGGGCTGGTCGGAGGTGCTCAACCCGATGATCCGGATTGCGGGGTATTTGTCCTTTACTTCCTTGCACAGGTCAAGGCCGCTTTTTTGCGGAAGATTAATGTCCATCAGCAGGATATCGGGTTGCCTTTTTCGCAGGAATGACAGCAATTCGTCGGGCGATTTGGCACTCCCCATCCATTCAATATCCGACTCGTCCTGTAGTAGGGAATGGATACCTTCGATGATCATCTGGTGATCGTCAATGATGAATACCCGGATCATGCTAAAATGTGGGGTATTTCAATGTTTATGGATGTGCCTTTGCCTGTCGCGGTTTGGATATCAATCGTGCCTTTCAGATAAGCCACCCGATTTTTGAGACTAAGATACCCCATTCCGCTGTTGTTTTCCAATATGTCCGGATCGAATCCCTTTCCATTGTCTTCAACGGCGATGCTAAGCGTATCTTTATTCCTGATCAGCTGCACGAGCGCCGTAGTGGCATTCGCATGTTTCAGGATATTGTTGACCAGTTCCTGGATTATGCGATAGACCGCTGCCGACACCACATCAGGGATGACGGTCTCATTCAAGCCAAATGACTGATAGGTCAGGCGCAGGGCGCCGCTTTGGTCAACGCTGTTACAGAAATCCTTCAGGGCAGTATCGAGGCCGAACCTGGTTAGGGATTCCGGCATCAGATTGTGCGCGACCCTCCTCAGTTCACTGATGGACTTGTCCAGCATGTCCATGCCTTTTTCAAATGCCGCGGCATTTTCCGGGGTGATGATCAGACGTTCTTTCATATTGGTAAATGAAAATTTGGCGCTTGACAGGATGCTGCCCAATCCGTCGTGCAGGTCTTTGGCCAGGCGGGTGCGTTCTTCCACCTGGCCCTGTACCACGGCCCTGGCGGCGAGCAATTGTCTTTCCTGCTCCAATTCGGTGATGCGTTGCTTTTGCAGCAGGGCGCCCGCCAATAATAGCTTCTTTTTTTGCCTGTAATTCCTGTTATAAAGTAAGCCCACCAGGATCGCGACAAATACCGCAGCCGCCAGCACCCAATTGATAGTATTTCGTTGTCTTAATGTGAGCTGTTGGATCTCCTGCTGTTGGTTTAGCTGATCGATCTCGGCCTGTTTCTTATTTAAGGAATATTTGGCTTCCAGTTCCTGGGTGTTCTGCAATATCCTATCGGACCTGACCGCTTCATCGATCGAGTCGCGCAGTGCACCATAATAGTCACCCATATCCACTTGTCCCCTTTCCATTTCGACATGAGCCGCGTGGTCGTATGCATACCTTAATAGCATCCGGTCCTTTAATCTCCCGGCCACCTCTATATATTCTTTCGCCAGCTGTATTGCCTTTCTGTACTTCTTCCGATAAAGATAGTAATCGACAAATCCGGACAATGCGTAGCACATCGCGCCATCATTGTTGGTCGCCCGGGCGATAACCATTAACTCCGCCGATTTGGCCTTCACGAGGTCGTATTTGCCCATGCCGACATATGCGGTGATCATCAGGCTCAAAACCATCGGGCTGGTTGTCACGCCTCGGGTTATCCGTTCCAAATCTGTAAACTGGTTCAATATGACCAGCGCCGTGTCGAATCGCTGCAAATTGACCAGGGCAGAAGCAAGATTGATCATGGTGGCCGGGAGACTTCGGTCTTCATGTAAAGACCGGGAAAGTGCAATCCCTTTCAGCGAATAGGTATAGGCCTTTTTATCTTCCCTCAAGATGATATACGGGCTTCCCAGGTTGCCATAAACCAGGGCCAGATTAGATGAATCACCTAATTGCTCATAGATCGCTTCCGCCTTCAAATAAGCGTCGATACAGGCGGGTTCGTCGCCTTTTGCCCCATAGATAATGGCCGTATTGTTGTATAGGTTGGCCAGCTCTTTCTTCCGGCGCGTATCTTTTAGCATGTCGATGGCTGCGAGGTCCATCGCGACGGCCTCATCCAGTTTGGACTGACTTGACAATACGAGCGCCTGCATACTCAGGCTATAGGCTTTACCGATGGTGAAATTTAGTTTCCCGCTGAGTTCGCCAAAGGCTCTTGCGTAATAGGCGGCCGAATCGTTGCGGGCATTCAGGTATAGTTCCCCGAGACGCAATATGGTCCATACTTTGAAGGTATCTTCTTTCGCCAGAGATAGCGACTTCAACAAGCTGTCCCGTTTGATCGTCCATGGCGTCTGGCCTGAAACAGGTGCAGCATTGACAATGGCAAGCGCAATGATAAAAAGCAGCTGTTTCACTAAGTGGATGGATTTATGACCAGTATAAAAATAGAAATAGTTCGCAGAGGATAAATTACCCTTTTTAAGGGATATTAACGGCCATCGATTGAAAATACATTTGTGAAACATAAGATACTTAAAATAGTAATTATGAACAAGCGAATTTGCCGGCGGAGTAACCGCCTGCCGGCCTTTGTCGCGCTATCCTTATTGTCCAGTCTGGCAGCTGCACAGTCAGCCGATCAGTAGCATTTTAAACTATCATAAATATGAAACTCGCCGTGGATTTACGCAACTTCCCCGGCAAGATATCCCCGCGATATTTCTTGCCCCTTCTCTTCCTTTTTGCCTGTGGTCTTGCGACCGGGCAGGTGAAAAAAACGACGGCCCCGCCGCCTGCTGTGGATTCCACGGCGGTCATCAAACGTTTTTTGACGGCCGCCGGCAGTGACGGCCTGCTTTATCAGTATGTCGATACTTATGTCTTCCGGCAAAAACAAAAGGATTCCACCGCAAGGGATACGATGTCGGTGGCTATTGCCGACAATCATAATATCCGAACGCAGCTGGGTATGCTTGGAATGCAAGTCATCGGGCACGGTGACTTACCCGGCTATAGTGTCCTGCTATACCCGCAAAACAAAACGTATTCGCTTAACGTAGTAGACACCGCGGCGATCAACGCGGGAGGCAAAGAAACGTATCGGATCAATAAGGTCGGTAATGAGACCCTGCAGGGATATCATTGCGCGCATGTCAAAATAACGATCAGCTATGGTAGGGGCGTTGATGTGGCGGAGGATCTATGGGTAAGTACGGACGTACCGGGATATGCGGCGTTTAAGAAAATGGCTACGATGCAGCAACTAACGCCAAAAATGATGACAGCGCTGGACCAGGCGGCCTGTCCGGGTATGTTTGTAAAAATGCAGATGCAGAGCACGGCGTTTTCAATGTCGATGCTTCTGGTCAGCGCGGACCGCAAGAACTTTCCGGGGTCTTTGTTCCAAATACCGTCAGGATATACGCGGGCGAATACCCATGTTGTGCCGCGGAGGCTGTAGGGGCGTTAGCTGCCGCCCGCGGCACTAGGGACCCAGGATCAATTCGACGACCGGGATCTCATACCTTGGTTTTTGCACCGGAAGCTTCAAGGTGATGTCTGACGAATTTCCGGCTGGTTCGATCCTGACCTCCGAATCGTCATTCAGGAGCTGGGCGTAGCGGACCTTCCCGGAATAACCGGACAATAAGAGCCTGCCATCAGAGGGATAGTCGTACAGATGGATGTAGAGGCGTTTGGTACGCGGGTTGTAGGTAAGTTTGTCGTTTTCCGGAGCCTTGAATTCGTCAGGCGCAAAGGTGCAGCCGTATATCGCCTTGCTGTTGGCGTGCATCCAATAGGCCAGGCTGTCTAATGCGGCCTTTGCGCGATAGTCGAATTCGCCCCGGGCGGTTGGCCCGACGTTCAGGATCAGGTTACCGCCGTTAGCGGCGGAGGTGATCAGGAGGTCGAGCAATTGGCGATGGGTTTTCCAGGACATCTCATCACGGTAATATCCCCAGGAACCGGAAAAGGTCTGACAGGTTTCCCATGTCTTGCCCTTGTATTCGACCAGCTCCGCCGAAGAGACTTGTTCGGGGGTAACAAAGTCTCCCCCATCGGCATAATCATCGAGACCCAAGCGATTGTTTACAATGATTCCGGGCTGAAGCTTCCGAACCAGTTTGATCAATTCGGCGGCGCCCCAATCGCCGGCGTGTTTGCCGCGCTTATCGTCCTTACCCCAGGTCCAGTCCAGCCACAGAATATCGATCTTCCCGTAATTCGTCAGCAATTCGGTGATCTGGTCGCGCAGGTATTGGCGGTACTTGTTCATATCGCGGCCTTTGTTCAACCGGTCATAATTTGCCTGGCTGGTATCTGTCTGCACGAGAGGATGGACATCATCCATCGTGTAATCGGGGTGATGCCAGTCAAGGAGCGAGTAATAGAAGCCGACTCTTAGCCCCTGTGCCCGGAAAGCGTTCACATATTCTCTGACCAGGTCGCGGTGGGCAGGGGTGTTGGTCGATTTGTAGTCCGTATATTTCGAGTCGAAGTTGCAGAACCCGTCGTGGTGCTTGGTCGTGAGTACGGCATATTTCATCCCGGCCGCCTTTGCTTGTTTTGCCCAGGTTGTTGGGTCGAAATCGACGGGATTGAAAAAGTCGAAATACTTCTGGTACTGTTCATTGGTCATGTGTTCGTTGTGCTTCACCCATTCATGTCTCGCCGCCATGGAATAGATACCCCAATGAATGAACATGCCGAACCGGTCGTCGATCCACCAGGCCATGCGTTTCTCCTTCTCAGTCTGGGTTTCGGTGAACAGCTTTTTCGTCTGTGCTTGCAGGGTGAGGGCAGCGAGGGAGGCCGCAATCAGTAAAGTGGATATTTTGCTCATGTTCGGTTGGCATTGATGGTCGAATGTAAGGATTTTTGAGGGATAGCCGCTTTAAGGGTGGAGAGGTGCGGATCAGCGGGGATATCGAAATGATCCGGAAGCAGGGGTGACCGGTGTGGCCACTTCTACTCTGTCCGGAGGCTTTTTATGGGGTTGTCGACAGCGGCTTTGACGGCCTGGAGGCTGATGGCGATGAGGGCGATGGCTATGGTGGCCAGGCCGGCGGCCCCAAACATCCAGGGGCTAATGCGGGTGCGATACGCAAAATCGGTCAGCCAGCGGGACATGAGCCACCAGGCGACAGGGGTAGCTACGACCAGGGCGAGCAGGATCAGCTTTAGAAAATCGACAGAAAACAGGCGGACGATGGAGGTGACGGTGGCGCCGAGTACTTTGCGGACCCCGATCTCCTTGCGGCGTTGTTCTGTTGCGTGGATGATCAATCCCAGGATGCCAAGCGCGGCGAGGAACATGCTCAGGCTGGTGAAGAAGGTGAAGAGCTGTTGGAGCGTTGCTTCCTTTTTATACTGGTCGTTCACCATATCGGTCACGCGTTTCATTTCCAGCAGCTTGTCCGGGAAAAATTTACGCCATTGCTTCGCGATGTATTCGCCCGCCTGTTGTTCGTAGCCTGGCGCGACACGTACCAGCATGCCGCCGTATTCCGGGGACCGGTCCGCGATGATGATCGTCGGGGTCAGGGGGGTTCTCAGGGATTCCCGATAGAAATCTTTGACGATGCCTACCGGCATGCTGAGGATCCTTTTTATCGGGGTATTCAAACTTTGTATGCCCAGCGCTTTGGCCGTATACTCGGTAATGACCGATGATTCGCGGCTCACTGTCTCTACGTAGGTCGCGGAGTCCATTCGCATGACGGAATCTTCGTCCACCTGGTCGGCGGCAAAGGCCTTGTCAAGCAATCTTCCTTTTTCTACCTTCAGGCCCAGGGTTCTTGTCAGATCAATATCACCGATCAGGTGGTCTACCTGCAGCCTATTGCCGGGGTGGCCGGGATCGTCGATATTCGTCATCATAAAGGCGCCACCGGAGGGGTACCATGGTGTGATGCTTGCGCTTACGATCCCGGGCCGGCGCAGCAATTCATTTTTAAACGCTCCGCCCTGCCGGTTCCAGAATATAAATCCGATCTGCAACAGGTTATTCTTTTCGAACCCTATGTCTTTTCCCTTCATATAGGACACCTGTTGACGGACGACGATCAGCGCGACCAGAACCACGATGGAAATGGTGAATTGCAATGTGACAAGCCCTTTCCGGATCAGGTATTGGTTGCCGAAGCGATTGAAAGACAGTTTACCTTTCAAGACAGCAGCCGGTTTAAAGCCGGACAGTACCCATGCCGGATAGATGCCTGCAAGCAGGCTGATGAGAAAGATTGCCAAATATGCGAGTGCAAAGAGGGTGTACTGTGAAATAAAGGTGAGCGCCAGCGGATGACCAAGATAACGTTGGACCAGCGGCAAAGAAATGGCATAGATGAGTGTCGAAAGGACGGCCGAGAGAAGGAAAAACAGGAGGGATTCGGCCAGGAACTGATGGATCAGTTGGCCGCGTGCAGCGCCCAGCACTTTGCGTACGCCGGTCTCCGGGAGCCGTCGGAGGGCATGCGCCGTGGTCAAATTAATGTAGTTTACGCAAGCAATCAGCAGGATGAGCAGCGCTATCCCTGAAAAAATGTAAATGCTCTGGATATCTCCTTTTACCTGCTGCGTTGCAGCAAAATTGGAGTGAAGATAAACGTCTTTCAGCGGCTGAAACTCGTACCGGAACGGGTTTTTAGCGGTCGTAAAGGCGGTATACCACCTATTGAATTTCGTCTCCAGCTTCGTGATGTCCGTGCCCGGCCGGACGAGGATATAGTTGTCAGGAACAAAGCTCCCGTTCATTTGTTTGGTCAGCGGCTCATTCCAGGGATTCGTAATGACGATCGCTTCAGCGCGAAATACGCTGTTGGAAGGGAGATCCCGGACAATGCCGGTTATCAAATAAGGCTGCGGCTTATCGCTATAGGCAGAAATGCTGTAGATGGTCATTCCGACGGGGTCGCGGTGCGGGTAATGTTGTTTGTAAAAGCTTTCCGTCAACACGATATTACCGATACCGGAGATATACTTCCGGCTGTTGCCGGAGATGAGATGCAGATCGAGCATTCGCCAGACCAAAGTGTCGGCGTTCAGGGTTGAGATCTCCAGGCCATTCGGGTCCGTATCGGTTAGCCTGAACCGTTCCTTTCTGTTGCTCAGACTGCCGGCGGCCGCTACTTCCGGATAGTCCGATAACAGCTTACTGGTCACACCGGCAAACGTGAACGGCGTCCGGTCGTATAGTCCTTCGCCTTTCTTGTCGACCGTGATGACGCGGTAGAGTTGAGCGCTGTTCTTCCATTGCCGGTCGTAGGAGAGATCATCGATCACAACGGTGGCGACGATCATGCATGCCGCCAGACCGATGGTCAGGCCGAGGATGTTGATAAGGGAATATGTTTTATTGCGGACGACCGTCCGGATGGCTGTTTTGAAATAGTTTCTGAGCATATTGAAATTATCTTATGTAATAATACCTATTCTTCCCGGATCACCACATGCTTAATATTCCTTCTTTCATACGTGTAGGTAATGTGAATCAATCCGTCTGAAGTTTGAATAATCGCAGGGTAGCTGTATTCTTCGCTTGTCCCATTCTCCAAATCCATGATATCGTTCCAATTTTCGCCATCGATTGACATCGCCACCCGCAATTTAGAACGGTCGTTATACCGCTCTTTGTCCGGGACATCCGGATTATAGACAATGAGTTGGCGTCCGTCTTTCAATGTCACTGCGTCAATGCCGGAGTTCGGATTGGGCAATGTCGTTTTTGAGAGCGCCGACCAGGTCTTTCCGACATCATTTGACCAGGATTGAATGATATTTCCTTGTTTGCTCCTGCAGAGGATCTGCATCTGATCTTTAGGATATAGAAGAATGCTGGGTTGAATGACATCAAACCGGGAGTTCGTATCAACAGGAATGGCTTCCCATTTCTTCAAATTGGCATCCGTCTTTTCGATTTGGACCTTCCAATGGCCAGTCGGAAATTCGACACTCGAAGGACATAGGATGCTGCCGTCCGGGAGCCGCAACGGCTTGTTCTTTATGGGTCCAAGAATGTTGTCTGGCAACCGGTGGGCAACTGACCAGCTTTCTCCGTCGTCGTCTGAGGTCTTATATATTCCCCACCATTCTCTTGGGTTAGGGCCGACTTTATAAAACAGTACAAGTTGGCCATCCTGTTTTTTTAACAGTACCGGATTCCAGCAAGGGAACCGGAGCGAGTCATTGACGATGCCATTGGCTACTTCGCGTGAATTACCTTTTCCGTCTGCCGAAATCCTTTCTAAAAATATGCCGACATCCTTTTTCCCTTCCCCAGTTCCGCCAAAACAGGCCACTAAGAGATCACCGGGTCTGTCTTCAACGATCGTTGATGCATGGCAGCTCCGAAATGGAGGGTTTAAAAATACAAGCTGTTCGCTAACCTTTATCCACCGGGTTTGACCATTCGCGGTAAACAGCCAGGAATAGGAGGCTATGCAAAGGAAAATATGCCTGATAGTTAGCATCGAGGTTGTATTACTCGAATATAACCCATTATTTGGGTCGCCGGGAGACCGGTTATTCCGTCGGAAGGTCTTTAGAGAGTTTACGAACTGAATAGTCTGGGGTTACGCCGGCTGATGCGGGGCATGATCGTCGTTGGAAGAAAAGCGAGGAACAAGGCGCCCGCGAAGCCTCCTGCCATCCCGATGAGAAGGTCGATATGGCTGATGAGTCCGGGCCGGAGACCATAGCGGATCACAAAATAAACCAGGATCCAAAATAAGATCCCTGTCACGAGGCCGGGTGAATATTCCTTATAGCGGATGGACCACCAAACATGGACGGTTATTACATGAAACGCCCGGCCGAAGGTCCACAGGAGGGGCAAGATAATCCAATGACCGCCGAAGAGGTCATACAGGCTGATGCAAATGATAATTATAAGAATAACCGCCGCGTTAAACCAAAAGAACATTTCGCTATGGTATTGAGGCCACCAATGCTCTCTGACCTTTTGTACAAAGCCGCCACCCATCAAGGTCTCGTCAACAATGTGGATGACATAGGCGGCCAAGACTGCCCAGAAGCAGATACTGAGGATATTAATAGTGATCATATTAGTGATTTTGTGTAAATTCTGGAGTGATTTAATGGTTAGATAATATTCCAGTCTTGCTATTGATGGGAGGTCAGTAGACGGAGGCCGGCGGCGTTTGTTCTGCCTGGGCGAAAGCGGTTTTCGCGCGGGCCAGGTATTCGGCGGCGACGCTGTCGTCATGCTGTGCGGTAAGAGCCTGGGCGAGGCCGAGGAGGGACCACCCGTTCCCAGGGTTTTGGGTTAAATCTTCGCGATAGAGTTGAGCCGCTTCGGCGGCCTTGCCGAGTTTCAACAAGCAGGCGCCGGCAAAATGCCGGGCGGGCAACGGCCAGTCTTTCGGTTCGGAGTAGGATAGTTCGTCTTCGCTTGTGATTGCTCGACGGAAGGCGCTCATGGCGTCTTTAGGTTGCCCAGCAGCAAAAAAAATCTCGCCTTCGAGGATCGCCGCCGCCGTGTTGGCTCCCGTGATAGGCGCATTGAAGGGAAGCACACGCTCTTTCAGGGAAGGGTCCTTTAATTTTTCCCGCAGGCTGTCGAGGCAGGCGCGGGCCGCCGTGATATTGTCGGTGCGGACATAGGCCATACCACGGGCAAAGTCGCTGATCAGACGCGCATATGTCCAACGAATGTCGGGGACCGGCCGGTCGAGTATGTCCTGCCATTTGCCCATCCGAACGAGGACGAAAGTGGGCATCATTGAAAGGTATTGAAGATAAAGTCGGGGCATGCCGGGCCTGGATGCCACATCCGCGCTACATTCCCTGGCGGACTTCATCGCTTTTCCGAACAGGCCGCCGGTCAAGGCGCAAAAGGCCTCCACCGCGTGGTAATGGGTGACGAAGGTTGCAAGGTGAAGTTGCGGAGCAAGCGCACTGTAGATCAATTGCGCGGCATTTGCGGAATCGTTGATCGTTACCCCCTTCTCATATAGCCCTGTCCGTTGGAAGGAATGACTGGCCATGTGGACCATATGCGGGACGCCGGGCATCAGGTCTTTTAGTCGCTCGGCGCTGGACAGCGTGGCTTCGGGATGAAGAGATGCCTCCAACAAATGGATGTGATAGTGCAGGGCGGCGGGATGGTTGGGGTCGCTTTTGAGAATGTCCTCGCAATCCCTGACGAGTTCGAGTGTCCAAGGCCTGGGTTTGCCGTTGTTCTCCCACATGCCCCAGGCGTGTTCGGTCATCTCGCCGTCTATAAACAGCGCCTTTATATCGTTGTCGTTTGGATATTTTGGGATCAGGGCTTTCATGGCTTTTGAGTAGGCACTGTTCAACTGGATGCGGCGGCGATCGGATGTATCGGTTGAATACCGCCGGTCGAGCGCCGAAATAAGGTCCTTTTCTTTTGGGGTGACGGTCTTTGCCAGCTCGTTCATTTTTTCGAGGACGGGTAAAACCCCGGGAGGCATTTTGTAATAATAGGCGTTGTTATAATAGGGCCCGAGGGCCAATGCTTCGCCCCACCAGGCCATGGCGCAGCGGCTGTCCCTGAGCTCCGCTTCTTTGAAGGATGCGGCGGATTCTGTGAGGTGGTAGCTATAATATAGGCTTAGACCTTGGTCGAAATAATATTGGGCGCTGTCGTCAGTGGTCGAAATGGGATAATGATAATGGCCCCAGCCGGGAAATACGGGAGCGTAGCGGCCGTCGGCTCCAGGGAGGATCATTGTTAGGCTCGGCGGAGCGCAGGAGACGATGGGGTCGCCCGGTGCGGACGGTGCCTGGGTGTTGATCCCGGTTTTTGGAGAAAGCAGCATCAATATGGTTAGCCATTTCCACATCCTGGTTAAAAGGTACGGCGTTTTTTCGAAAGTGTGTCACTGCCGCCCAGGGTTTTGCAGCGCCGTTGCAACATACGCGGGTGGTGAAAGTCTGGTTTATTCGTAATTTCCGGCGTGGCTTTAAATTCGATACTGGATATGAGAGCATATACGAAAAATCTAGTTGGCGTTGGTATTATCCTTTTGTTAGGTTTTCGAGCCTCGGGGCAAACATTGGATTCGGTGGACAATCGTGCGACGGATTCGATGGTTGGGCGGGTGTGGTCGTCGCATTTTCAACTGACGATCATCAACCAGGTCCATTCCGGGTTCCATGCGAAGTACAGCGGCGTCAACAGTCTGGCGGATACGGTGGAGCCCAGTGCCACGAGTATTACTACCACCCTATTCCTTGGCCGCCGGTTGTGGAGGAATGCCGCTTTCTTTTTCAACCCGGAGCTTTCGGGTGGGGCCGGGCTGAGTTTTGCGGTGGGAGTGGCGGGTGCGCTAAATGGGGAAACCTACCGGATCGGCGATCCGGCGCCTTCGGTCTCCGTCGCGAGAGCCTATTTGCAGCAGGTCATTCCGCTCGGCGGTTCCGGAACTACCGATGTGGCCGACGGCCAAAACCAGATCGAAGGTAAACTGCCGGCCAGGCGCCTCACGATCACTGTGGGGAAGTTCTCGATGTCCGATTTCTATGACTTGAATGGTTTCAGCCATGACCCCCGCGGGCAATTCCTGAACTGGGCGTTGATGAGCAACGGGGCCTGGGATTATCCCGCCAACACCAAAGGGTATACCGAAGGGCTTCACCTCGAGTGGGCTGTACCGGGTTGGTCTATACGGGTGTCGACTGTCGCGGAGCCCAAGATCGCAAACCATTCTGCGATGGAGTATGTTGCCGGCAAGGCGTCTTCGGAGACGGCGGAATTCGAGCACGACTATTCGATCGGCAAGCAACAGGGTGTAGTCCGGCTATTGTTCACGTATACGAACTCGCGGGCGCCTTCTTATAATGCGGGGCTTGCGGCCATCGCGGACAAGGATACCAGCTTATTGAAAGTGATCTCGGGGAATGCGGAGGGCGCAGTCTTTGGAGGGCATAAAGGCGGGATCTGTCTCAATGTGGAACAGAACATCAACGATAATATTGGCGCCTTTGCGCGGGCGGGCTGGAATGATGGCAAGTACGCAACCTGGGCATTTACGGAGATCGATCAAACGCTGACCGGCGGGTTCTCTCTTAAGGGCGCGCGATGGGGAAGAAATGGGGATGTGGCGGGCCTTGCGGGTGTGATGAACGGAATCTCAGCCGAGCATCGCGCTTTTCTGAGGGCCGGAGGGTATGGGTTTATCATTGGCGACGGCAACCTGAACTACGGGTATGAGGAGATCTTCGAAACGTATTACAAGGTCGGGCTATTTACGAACGTGTGGGTCACTGCGGACTACCAGTTTGTCAATCATCCTGCGTATAATAAGGACCGGGGGCCGGTCCATGTTTTTGCGATCAGGGGACATTTCGAGTTTTGAGTTAAATTGTGCGGAAATCTACTGTTATGAAATGGCTGCTCCTTCTCTTTTTCGCGGTCGCTTCTTCCTGCGGCTTCGCGCAGACCTATGCTATTCTGGCGGATCGGCTGATCGACGGTAAGAGTAATCAGCCATTGGCGAACCCGACGATCGTCGTGCGAGGGGGTAAGATCATCGACATCAATTTCATCCGGTCCGTACCGGATTCGGCGATCGTGATCGATCTGAAGGGACAGACGTTGCTGCCAGGGTTGATGGATGTCCATACGCATCTTTTGGCGGGACCGGAAGATTACGATATGGATTTATATGGTAATTCGCCATCATACCGGGCACTTCGGGCGGCGATGCATCTGCGGACGGCGCTGAATAACGGCATTACGACATTGCGGGATGTCTGTTCGGAAGGAGCAGGGTTTGCCGATGTGGACCTGGCAAGGGCGGTGGATTCAGGTTTTGTGGACGGCCCGCGGGTCTTTCCGGCGGGGCCGGGGATCGCGGCTACCGGTCAATATCTTCCTTTTGGCAACGAGCAGAACTGGACGATCGACCTGCCGTCCGGTACGGAGTATGCGACGGGCGTGGATGAGTGCATAAAGGTGGTTCGGGAGCAGCGATCGCGCGGCGTCAAATGGATCAAAATGTATGCGGACTTTCTAACGCCGACGTTCAGCCCTGAAGAAATGAAAGCGATCGTCAGCGAGGCAAACAAACTGGGTATCCAGGTGGCGGCCCACGCCCAATCGACGACGGGTATCCGGTGGGCAATCGAGGCCGGGGTGCGGTCTATCGAGCATGGGGTAAAATTCAACGACACGCTGATCGGGTTGGCCGTGGCGCACGGGACGTATTGGTCTCCTACCCTATCCGTATTCGAGCAACATCCCCGGCCCTTTCTCGACAGCATGTACTACTATCTGAACCGCGCGTATAAGGCGGGGGTACCGATCGTCATGGGCACAGATGTCGGGAGCTTCCCCTGGGATATCAATGAGACCCGGGAGCTGGAATTCTATGTCCGGAAAGGGGGGTTGACGCCGATGGATGCGATCAAGACGGCGACGTTGAATACGGCGAAACTGCTTAGGATCGAGAATAAGTTGGGGCAGATACAGAAAGGTTTTATTGCCGATATCATCGCGGTGAAGGGGAATCCGTTGGAGGATATTTCTTTGTTGCAGCATGTCGATTTTGTGATGAAGGAGGGGAAGGTTTATAAAAAGCCGTGAGGGGAGCATGGGAAGATTTCAACAAATTCGGTTGGAGATCAGGGCGGGGCGCTGCCGGGGGCAGGCGTTCCGGAAATTGATCTTTGACGAGTTGCGATTGGATTCGCGTGAGGCGGGGTTTGAAGAATTCGTGGCGGTTCGGGGCGAGACTGGGTATGACGAACTGGATATATTGGGCAACCGGCTGTTGGGTGTTGGGAAAATGCCGGTGCCGACAACTGAATTGGAAGCGGGAATGGTGGAGTTCTATAAAACGCCGGCGAGGGTTGTTTTTGAATTGGTGGAGCGGGTGAGGTTCGGGCCGGAAGATGTATTTGTCGATCTGGGAGCTGGTCTGGGACAGGTGGTAATGCTGGTACATTTGTTGACGGGTGTGCGGGCGCTGGGGGTCGAGATCGAGCCGGCCTATTGCCATTATGCGCGGCGGTGTGCGAAGGAGCTGGGGTTGACGGGGGTCAGGTTCGGGCCGGGAGATGCCCGGGTTGCCGATCTTTCGGCGGGGACGGTGTTCTTTCTGTTCACCCCTTTTAAGGGGGAGGTGTTCTCTCAGGTGATGGAGCGGGTGAGGGCGGTGGCTTCTTCCCGGAAAATCAGGGTGATCGGTTATGGTCCGTGTACGGAAGAGATCGCGAGGTCGGGTTGGTTGAGGCGGGAAGGGGATGGTCCAGGCGGGGAATATACGTTACAGATTTTCAGTAGTTATCATGAATAGCAGTGAAGAAAAGGGGATCATCGAAGCATTTGTTGCCCGCTGGGTCATCAAGAACAGACGGGAACGGGCTTTATTTGAACTGACGCATGAAAAAAAGCGGAGTATGTTTATCGACCGGCTGAATCATCAATGGGAAAGCGTTTTGGATATGCGGTATCTCGTTAAGGTTGGGAAGGCGGATGACTCTTTGGAGGGCCTTTATCGAATTATGCGCATTGATTTGAATTATGCGCATTATGCCATTTCAACCTATCCGGAACTGGACGGGAGGATAATGCAGCTTTCCGAGGGTCTGGTTTGTGTTTACGCACGTGGGTTTGCGAGTTTGCTGGTGAGTGCCGCGGCAGATGTCCTTTATCTTGAAACAGAACAGGTTCAGGGGCCGCCGGCCAGGTTTACCGGACATTGGAGACTTACTTAAAGATCTTTCCTGTTTTTATGACAAGGTAGACTGATTTGACATTATCAATGTCGTCCAGGGGATTTTTGTCCAGCACAACCAGATCAGCTGTCTTTCCGACTTCGATAGTCCCTGTCGTCGATTCGATACCGAGGGCCAGTTAAGTAATTTTAGAGACCTAATACATTGCTATGGACAATCGTCAACTCGCCGATGAAATATTGCGCTGCTGGAAGATCAATAACGAGGTGGATATTATTTTGCTGAGGGCCTTGCCTGCCCTCATCTGGCCGATGAAGATCCCGGGCTATCAGCACAAGACGGTCCGGATGATGGGTGCGCATTTGCACAATAGCCGTTGCGTGTGGGTCGGCCAACTGGGGCAAAAATGGAAAGTAACGGCGCCGGATCACGTGGATAACAAAGAGGTTTCTGTCAAGGAGCTGATCGCGGCGCTGAATAAAAGCTCGGATATCATGCTCGAGCTGATTGCGGCTGGACTCGATAACAATAATAAGCTGCCTGGCTTTCCGCCGGGCGCCGTGCAGTTCATGCATTATATGGTGGCGCATGAGGCGCATCATCGCGGGCAGATGATCATGGCGTCGAGGCAGTTGGGGCATCCGTTTCAAGCATCTGTAATGGGGAAATTGTGGCAGTGGCCAAAATTTATCTCTTCAGGACCGAATACGACGGGAGGCCGTCGAGGCCCAAAACTTTGATGATGTACATTCCTTTTGCTTTATCGGCGATATTGATGTCGAACTGGTTCTGACCGGGCGTCAGCTGAATGGGTTTACTGGCGATGAGCTGGCCGCGGAGGTCATAGATTACGATGGTTGCCGGTCTGGTGTCGTGGCTGTTGATCCGGATGTAGAGCTGGTCGATCGCGGGGTTGGGATAGACCACACAGCTCAGGCCTTCGCTGATCTTCACGGAGACGATCGGCGAGTAAGTGACCTGGCCGTTCTGGTCTACCTCCTCTATCCGGTAATCGTCGGTACCGGGGAGTGGCAGGCTGTCGGTAGCCTGGTAGGTATTGTCGGAGCCGATGTTGATAGGGTTTTGTGCGGGGACGGTTGCGATCGGGTTGAAGGTTGTACCGTCGGCGGAGCGTTCGACGATGAAGTGATCGGTGTTGATTTCGTGGGTGGTGACCCATTCGAGCAGGGTTTGGCTATTGACCACCTTGGCGGTTAAGGAAAGGAAGTCGAGGGGCAGCGGGTTGGAAGCGCCGAGGGCAGGCTGGAAGCCTTGGGCAAGACTTCCTCCACCGGACGTATAGCTTCCCACAGCGGTTTCGCCAATAGTGAAGCTGAGCGAACCGTTGCTGCCGGTCAGGTAGTTCGCGGCGGAGGTGACGACTTGGGGGGTCAGCGACTGGGCGGCGGCCGGATGGGTGAAGAGGAGGGCTATCGCGATGGCGGTTGGGACAAGGGAATGGCGGGGCCGAAGAAGATAGAGTTTTGACATGGGAAAATATTTTATTTGCCCAGAGTTGAGGGTTGGAGGGTGGAGGGTTTATGGTTGTTGATTTGCGCGCGGAGGTCGCGGACTTGTTTTTTCAGGAGCGCGATGGCGTCGCCCTGTTCCTTTACGAGCTTGCTGAGCTCCTGGGTAGCAGAGATGTTGAGAGTGGTAAGACCTTCGTAGTCGACCGATCGGAAGTCATCGACTTCTTCCCCATAGGCAAAGGCGTGGGTGGCTCTCAGAGCGGGTGATTTGATGATGACCTCGTGGTCGGAAGGGATGGCGATGATGGTATAGGGTTTAACTGCGCCGGCGGCATCGATCCTGATCCTGGCGGCCTTGAGGGAAAGGTGGTGGGGAGCGCTGAAGGTGAGGAGATAGCCGCTATCGGTCCGCTCCATTTTTGCGGTCTCCTGGTAGACGTTGGGGATAAAACCTTTTTGTTTTCGGATCAGCTGTGGATAGACTTCCTCGACCTGCTGTGCGATCACTTTTTTGAAGCGGTGGTGACCGAGCGTGAGGGTGTCTTTCATGCTGTAGTCGGTGACCTGGATTCGGTTGAGTTTGTCGAGATCGGCAACGGCGTCACTGGGTCCGATAATGTTCTTTACGCGGGCGTCGGAGGTGGCGTAGAAGGCCGCCCCCCAGACGTCACCACTGTTGGCATTGATCGCCAGAGGGGACTGTCCGATAAACCCGCCCGGAACCAAGCTCGCCTTTGCTCCGGTCAAAGGGTCGATTCCGACGCCGGAGATAACGGTCAGGACGCCGCCGATCGAGGCATCGCTGCCGATGTTGAGGGTGCCGCTGACACTTGCGTTGCCGTTGTCGAGATCGAGATCGCCGGATGCGGCTTCGAAGGCCGTGCGGGCGCCGCTTTGGATAAGGATGCCGCTTCCATTGACGCCCGGTTGGATCGTCATTTTGAAGGCCGAGACGGGGGCGCCGCCGATTCCGACATTCCCGGCGCCGCCAAAGGCGGGCATCAGGACGAAATTGGTATTGCTGTACCAGGTGGTGGCGGTGGAGCTCAGGGCGAAAGAGGTGCCCTGGGTGCCGTTGCCGATCGCGAGATCGTTGCCGATGAAGTTGGGCGGGTTGCCGATCTGTACTTTGTTTACCGGTGTTTGAACGCCGATCCCGAGATAACCGTTGCTGCCGAAAGCCGGCATCAGCGAAAAATTGACGTTGCTAAACCAGGTGGCAGAGCCGCCGAGGAAACCAAAGGACATGCCGTTGGTCCCGTCGCCCATCGCCAGGACGTTGCCGGAGAAGCCGGGGGGGTTGCCAATCTGGATAGTATTTTGCAACGCCGCGCCGCCGGTGGCGATGCCGACATCCCCGGTGTTCGAATTGGTTATGTCTGACCCGCTGGTGGTCCAGGGGCTTGTGCTTCCGGTGGCGGAGGTCGAGGCGGCGTAGAGTGCGTAGGGAACGCTGAGCAGCTCGGAGGTACCGGCGATGGTATAATTACTTCCGCCTGCCGGGTCGAGCTCGGTCTTTAGGTATTTGTTGCCGGTGGACCAGCTGATCGCGGCAAAACTGCCCGTAACGGGGGTGCCAGTACCGACGGCCACGGTAAAGAGACCCTGGTTAGTGGTGACCGGGCTAAATTTTTCTGCATAAACAACGGTGCCTGTGGCGCTGCCATCGAGGATGCTTAACTGGAGGCCCACGGTCTTTGTGGCCAGAGCATTGCCGGAGGCGTCGCGGGCGACGGCCTGGTAGCTGAAGGATTGGGGGGTCTGGGCGGCGAGGGTTGTGTAGAGCAAGATGCAGGCGAGTAGTGTCGATATCTGTTTCATAAAGCGCTTATTTGGGTGCGGGGCAAACTTAGTATTCGGACATGTAGGGGGAAAGCGGCAATGGGTGAACGACAAAAAAACTTGGCGAACGACGTCGGTTTTGGGGGAAAGGGCTAAATTCGTAAGACGCTAACCGTTAAGCCCTCCATGACAAACAAAATCTCCTGTATGCTGGTGGACGATGACAGAGTAGATCTGCTCACAACCGAAGCTTTCCTGGAGTCCTATCCTTTTATTGAGATCGCAGGATGTTATACCGCACCGGAGGCGGCGCTAAAGGCGGCGAAGGAGATGATGCCCGATGCCTTCTTTCTGGACATCGATATGCCGGGGTTGACGGGGTTGGAATTGCGGCGGCGGTTGATGGCGATCCCGGCGTGCATTTTCATCACTTCTTATCCGGATTATGCGGTGGAGAGCTTCGAGCTGGCTGCATTAGACTTTTTAGTCAAGCCGTTGGAGCATGAGCGGTTTGCAACGATGGTAGGGCGGCTGAAGGAATATATCAGCATCCGGCGAAAAGCGGACATGCTGAGCCATGCGTTGGGCGCGGACACAGTCTTCATCAAAGACGGCACACAGCAGGTCAAGCTCGCGCTGCACGATATTGTCTATCTGGAGGCATTGAATAATTACACCTGCGTGGTGACGAGCGGACGCAAGTATACGGTGTTATCGACGCTCAGCAATCTATTACAGGAAGGGGCGTTCCAAAGTTTTGTCCGAATCCACCGCAGCTACGCGGTGCAGAAACACCTGATCCGGAAGATTGGCGGTACGGAGGTGCTGGTAGGAGATGTGGCGCTTCCGGTGGGCCGGAGCTATAAACCCGCTCTCGATCAGCTAACACGAAATCAAGGCTGATGCGTATCGCCACCCTCATTTTCCTTTTGCTGTTTGGGTTTTCGCTTCGGGCGCAGAGGCAGGGTCAGGCGTTGATCGATTCGATGGAGCATGCGCTGGATGGTCATCCGGATGATACGGCAAAGGTTCGTCTTTTTGTTCAGCTGACGCGGGCGTGGGATGGCGTCAATCCACGGAAGGGTTTTCCGTTCGCGGAAAGGGGGATGCAACTCGCACAAAAACTATCCTGGCAGCAGGGGATCGCCAATCTGAAGAATGGCCTCGGGCTACTCACGGGGGATACAGGGAATAACACTCAGGCCAGAGTCTATTTCGAGAAAAGCCTGGCCATCAATAGGGCGCTCGATTCCAAGACCAATATGATCGCCAACCTCAGCAATATCGGCCGCAGCTATGAACGGGAATCGGATTTTGGCAAAGCTTCTGAGTACTATTTTCAGGCATTAGAACTAGCAGAGCGTATCGCAAATGATGAGCAGGCTGCGCTGGTAGGCACTAACATCCTGTCAATGTATATCGAGGAGAAGGACTATCAAAAGGCAACCATGTACGCAGACAGCACGATCAGATGGGGAACGGCGGCGCATGCGCTTATCCACGTTGCCAAGGCATATGAGATGATGGGCGTAGTTAGCCTGGAGACAAAGGACACATCGGAGGCAAGAAAACAATATGATACGGCAATGGCCATTTACAAACAGTTGGGCAACCAGATCGCCCTGGTGGGAGCACTTTCCAATCTGGCTTCTCTTGAGACCGACCCGCAAAAAGCGCTCGATATAACGCTGCAAGCGCAGGCCATCCTGGATACGGTAGCTCCCTTATCCCAAAATTCGATCTATAATCAGACGAATGTGGGCCTGGATTATCTGACGTTGGGCGAGAACAGGAAGGGAAGCGAAAGGGACCGGGATTGGGCTTTATCCGCGCTGTACCTGGGGCGGGCGGATTCCTTGTCAAATCGGACTGGGATCATTTCGTTCGAACCGGACATTCAGGCAGGCCTTGCGAGCCTGGCCGAAGGCAAGGGAGATTACAAGACGGCGCTGGCGCATCATAAGCGGCTGACATTTCTAAATGACTCCATCTTTTCACAGGACAGTAAGAACAAGATCGCCACGCTCGAGAGCCAGCGCGCGATCGACCTCAAAAACAAAGAGATCGAGAATGAGAGGTTGCAGATCAGCAATCAGCGAAAGACTATGTGGCTGCTGGTGGTCGGCGTGGTTTTGTTGGGAGCGATCGGCGTCATCTTACGGCGGCAGGGCGCGTTACGAAAACGAACCAATGAAGAGCTGGTGCGGCTGAATACGGAACTCAATAAGGCCAATAAGGTGAAGGCAAAGTTCCTGGGTATCCTTAGTCACGATCTGCGCAGTCCGATCGCGAGGCTGCTGAATTTCCTGCAGCTGCAGCGAAAAAAGCCAGACAGTCTGAATGCGGCAGAAAAGGACGCGTACTGGGAGAAGATCGGCGGTTCGGCCACGGCGTTGCTGGAGACCATGGAGGCGATGCTATTGTGGAGCAAAGGGCAGATGGAGGTGTTTGAGCCGCACGTCAGGCCGCTGATGGTTGCCCGGTTGTTTGAACGGCTGCGGCGGTTCTTTGAAGACGTTCAGGAGGTAGGCTTTGAGTTTACCTGTGAAGACGGGTTGGTGCTGGAGACGGACGAGGATTATCTGTGGACGATCATGCAGAATCTGACAGCGAATGCGGTTCGGGCGCTGGAGGCCAGGGCCGGGGGAAGGGTGGTTTGGAAGGCCTGGCGACAAGGCGGGATGGTGTGCTGCTCGATTGCGGATAATGGGCCAGGTGTCAGCAAAGAGCAACTGCGAGCTTTGTATGAGGAGTCCGTTGGAGCAGGTGCGCGGCAGGGACTGGGGCTGCACATCATCCGGGATCTGGCAAAGGCGATCGACTGCAAGATCAGGATAAATCCCACAAACGGCGAGGGGGCGGAGTTTGTGCTAGAGCTCCGCGGCGGGATCCCAGAATAGTTTGGCGAAGTTGAGTATCCTGTCGCCTTTTAGCTGAATGCCTTCTTTTTGGAGCAGTGCGCGGCGGGTGCCGGTGCTGTCATGAGACAGCCGACCCGAGGCCGTGACAACGCGTTGTGCGGGGATGCGTTGGCCGGCGATGTCGACGAAGCGCATGGCGTGGCCTACCATCCGGGCATTGGGGAGGTCGAGAAGTTTGGCGATCGCTCCATAGGAAGTGACGCGGCCCCGAGGGATCTGGCGGACCACTTCATAGATCATGTCGACCGGGGAGGTCTCCCGTTTTCCGGAGGGGTTCACCGGGATGAGGCGTTCTTTTTTTGACTTTGGTGTCGGCATAATTGAAATACGATTTCCGGCGTGAAGATAAAATTTTCCTATATTAGAAGCAGGGGAATTGTTATTTGCAAACGAAAGTATTGATCATTGGGCCATATCGGAAATCGGGGGGAGGCGAGAACGGTTCGCTTCGCGGGGCAGGATAGTTTTCCCGGCAAAAAAATTGAAATTGCCTATGCAAATGAGAAAATCAACGGGGAGGTGGATGCTGGTGGCTCTTTTGCTATTACCAGTAATGGGGATCGGCCAATGGAAAAGATTGCGGGTCGTTGTGTTGACCGATATCGCGGCCGATCCGGATGATACGCAGTCGCTGATCCGGTTCCTTACTTATTGCAATCAATGGGATGTGGAGGGACTGATCGCTACAACGTCGATCCATCAAAAAGCGAGGGTCGCGCCGGAAAGTATCCTTGGGGTCTTGGATGCCTATGGCAAGGTGCAGCCGAACCTGCTATTGTATGAAAAGGGTTATCCGGCGGCGGCAGTGCTGAAGGACAAAGTCGGGTATGGGCTGCCGGTTTATGGGATGGCGGGGGTTGGCGAAGGGGATGACTCGCCTGGTTCAGAGCTGATCTTAAACGTGCTGAAAAAAAACGATATCCGGCCGGTCTGGTTTGCGGTCTGGGGCGGCCCCAATACACTTGCACAGGCGCTTTGGAAGATCCAAAAAACAATGCCGGCGGTGGCGGCCCCTGGATCAGGAAGACGTTCCCGTCTATCTTTTTTGTAGTGTCTCCCGGATATAACTATGCGCATGCCAGCTGGCTCAGGATGTCGTTCCCGATGCCCGGATCGGATACCGCAGTCACGTCGAATGATTGGCTGGCCCGGAATATCCAGCAAGGACATGGCCCACTGGGCGCGGCTTACCCCGATGTAGCGTACGGAATGGAGGGCGATACGCCGAGCTTCCTCGACCTCATCAATAATGGGCTCAATGATCCGGAGCATCCTGACTATGGAGGTTGGGGCGGGCGGTATGAGTTGTATTTGCCCCCGTTCGAAAATTCAAATACGGGGATGTTTAAACGGGAGAATTGGCCGGAAGATAAGCCGGAGACCCGGGCGATCTGGGCAAATGCGAGCGATTCGGTGGTCTCGCTGCTCGATAAAAAAGTCTATACCAATGAATCGGCGACGATCTGGAGGTGGCGGCGGGAAGTTCAAAATGATTTTGCAGCGCGGATCGCGTGGACGACGAAGCCGTATCGGGAGTGCAATCATCCGCCGGTTCCGAGGCTGGCGCATCCTGATCATCTTACTGTAAAGTCAGGCGAACAATTTCATTTGAGCGCCGCCGGGACTACCGATCCCGATGGCGATTCAATGAGCTATCTGTGGTTTCCATATCCGGAAGCAGGAACGTATAAGGGAAAGGTGAGTTTCAGGCCGTATGCGTCCAATCTATATGACCTGCCGGTGGCGGCGCCGGTGGTCGACAGTACGGTTACGATACATTTTATTTTGAAGGTCACCGATAAGGGGACGCCGCCTTTGACTCGATATAAACGTGTATTTGTTACGGTGTTGCCGAAGTGAGCGCATGAACGCTGAAAGAGTGGGGGGCGGGTTGAAGTTAAAATTTCCATAATATGCACACTTGTTTATAACTATACCTTTGCCGGTCGCGTTAAAACGACTACTTTACTATTATGAAACTCTCTCCCGGTCAGGAAGTCATTGTATTAGATACTAATCACAAGCCAGCGGGCTCCGCGATTGTGCAAAGTTATCATCCGGAGACGAACCGATGCATCGTACTTTTTCAGTATCCCGGATCGCCTGTTCCGGAAAGTATTCCTGTCCCGGAGTACCGGGTGGTGACGCAGCCCTTAGTAACAGCTACAGCCTAAAACATTGTCGATGTGGTACGAAACGCGGTTAACCAAATTATTGGGTTCGACCTATCCCTTTATGCAGGGCCCTTGGGGGGACAATTTTTCCACTATCATAGGGTGACAGAACTGATGGAGGCGTTGGTTGGCGAAGCGGATGCTTATTTCAGAGCTTGTCGATCCACTTCTTGATTTCTTCTTTGGTTTGGCCGGTCCTTTTCTGGAGCCGTCCGAGTAATTCATCTTCTTTCCCTTCTTCATAGAGGAGATCGTCGTCGGTCAGGTTGGCATACTTTTGTTTGATCTTGCCCTTTACCTCGTTCCAGTTGCCTTTTATTTTCAGGCCCGCGGTGCTGTTCTCTGTTTGCATAATATAGGTTTTATGGGATTGAGTGCAAAAGCCGGTCCAGGCCTCGATATCGGGCATTATAAAAGCCAGTGGAAGTTTGCACATAATGGACTGATAATCACGGCATGATTTCTTGTAGAGGAATTTCCCCAAGTCTCCACCAGGGTAAATCGCATGGCGATGGACCAGTTTGCCAAAGGATGATTCTCGGCGGTTGTTCGGGTAAGTACCGTGACAAATCAAACTAATTTTTGGCACCGATACGCTCCGGTGCGGAAGGGTAGATGTCTTGGGAAATCAGTACCTTAAGGGTATGACTACTACGAGTGCACCTGCGGTGACAGCAACCTCTTCGGGCCTACCGGGTCAACGTTACCGAATCGAGTCGATCGATTTGTTACGCGGCGTCGTGATGCTCATCATGGCGATCGACCATTGCCGGGATCATCTGTTGCGAGGTCATCCGGAACCGACCGATCTGGCGACGACCACTCCCCTACTCTTCTTTACGCGATGGATCACGCATTTCTGCGCGCCGGTCTTTGTCTTCCTGAGCGGGATCTCTGCCTGGCTCGCGGGGACGAGGCGGACACCTAGCGAGTTGAGCGCATTGCTGATAAAGCGGGGATTGTGGCTGATCGCGGTCGAAGTGTTGTTGATCTCTCCCGGCCTGACGCTCGATCCGCTATTACATTCGGTGGTGTTGCAAGTGATCTGGGCGATCGGCGGAAGTATGCTGCTGTTGGGGCTGCTGATCCGGCTAGGCGTATCGCGGTTAGTGATCGGCGTTATCGGGGCCGTGATTTTCCTCGGGCATAACATCTTTGATTATACCGGCGCGGGCGCGGTGGGCAAGACCTTTGTCTGGCATTTATTGGTATCGGCGGCGGGGTTCGTCGGTAGCAATATAGTGCAGGTATTCGATCATCATTCTGTGCTAGTGGCTTATGCCTTGTTGCCATGGACAGGTGTCATGCTGATCGGGTATGCGTTTGGGCCGGTCTATGGTTCGGGGTTCGATGCGGCGAGGCGGCGAAGGCTGCTGTGGCAGGTTGGGTTGGGGTTGCTGGCAGGCTTCCTTGTCCTGCGGGGGTTCAATCTGTATGGGGATCCGGCGCCATGGTCGGTGCAGAAGACAACTGTTCTGACGGTTATTTCCTTCCTGAATGTGACGAAATATCCTTGTTCGTTGTTGTATCTGTGTATGACGCTGGGGGTTGCGCTGCTAGTGCTGGCGTTTACGGAGGGGGTACGGAATCGGTTTACGGCCGCGGTTGTGTATTACGGGAATGTACCGTTCTTCTATTATGTCATCCATTGGTACCTGATCGGGTTGTGTACCATTATCGTCTTCTTCTTGGAGGGATATCGGGCCGGGCAGATTGTGACTCCCGACGACCCTTTCCTGTTCGATCCCCCGGGATTCGGGTTGTCTCTGGCGGGGATGTATGGGGTATGGTTGGTGGTGGTCGTAGTGATGTATTGGCCGTGCAAGTGGTTTAGCGGGTATAAGAGGAGGAGCAGGAAGTGGTGGTTGAGTTATGTGTAGGGGAACAGAAGCAGGTATCATTCGGAGCGAAGACTTTTTACAGGGTTGGCGAGGGCGGAACGGATGGACTGGTAGCTGACGGTCAGTAGGGCGATGCCGATCGCGAGCAGACCGGCCAGGAGGAAGACGCTTCCGGAGAGGTGTATCCGGTAGGTAAACCCCTGAAGCCAACTGTTCATGCTATACCAGGCGACCGGGGTGGCGACGACCAGTGCGATCAGCACCAACTTGATGAAATCGCCGGAGATCAGTAAAGTAATACCGGTGACGGAGGCGCCGAGGACCTTGCGAATGCCGATCTCGCGGGTCCGGCTTTCGGCCATATAGGCGGCAAGGCCGAAGAGACCGAGGCAGGAAATAAATATAGTAAGAACGGCGAAGAGGATGCCGAGCGTGCCTTCCTGTTGTTCCGCGCGGAACTTGGAGTTGTAGACATCATCCACAAAGTTGCATTCAAAGGGGTATTGCGGGTTGTAGCGGCGAAAGATCTTCTCAGCCGTTGCCATATCGGCGGCGAGGGGACGATCGGGATTGAGCCGAAAATGGATGACGGGGTAACCGGTGGAGAGCCCGCGGATAATCATGGGGTTGATCGCGGCATAGGGGTTGGCTATTATGAAATCTTTGATCACTCCGATGACGCGGAAAGGAATGCCGTTTGCGTCGGTGATGATGCTGCCGAGCGGATGTTGCAGGCGCATCATGTGGACCGCGGCTTCGTTTAGCAGCAGCGCCGTGCTGTCCGTGGGATAATTTTTCAGATCGATATCGCGGCCGGAGACAAGATGGGTGCCGGTCGTCTTTACGAAATCGGCATCCGCCTCGAACTGGACAAAATACAGACTCTTGTCCGCGGAGGTGCTGCCGGGCCAGCTGTAGCCGGTATTCTCGCCCCAGACGCGTGTCATGGGAGAGAATGTTTTTGTCACGCCGACGGCGGCGCCGCTAGTCAGCAGGTCCTGCCGGATCGCATCATAGTGCGATAGTACGTCGCCCTGAACGAAGGTGAAAGCCAGTCGGTCCCGGTTATAGCCGGCGTCCCGGTTGCGGGCGTAGCGAAGCTGGTTCTCGACGATGAGCGTGGAGGTGATCAGGATGATGGCAAAGGTAAATTGCAGGACAACCAATACTTTACGGGGGCTGATCAGCATGTTGAGAGGCTTATAGGATCCTTTGAGCACTTTGACCGGGCGGGCGGCGGAGAGGAAGAAGGCGGGATAGGTGCCGGCGAGGATGCCTGTGATCAAGATAAAGCCAGCGGAAAACACCCAAAATCCGGGCGAAGAAAGATCGAGCGTGAGAGGGACGCCGATCACCTGGTCGAAGGAGTCGAGACTGAGCTTGACAATGCCGACCGCCAGGATAAAAGCGATCGTGGCTATCAGGATGCTTTCGCCGATGAACTGGGTAATGAGTGAACTCCGAAGTGCGCCGACGACTTTGCGGATGCCAACCTCACGGGCGCGGCGTTCACTGCGGGCGGTGCTAAGGTTCATAAAGTTGATACAGGCGATGAGAAGGATAAAGACGGCGATGAGGATGAATAACTGTACGGTCCGGATGCGGCCTGCGACGAGGACGCCGTTCTCGGCTCTGGAGTAGAGGTGTTCGCGGGTGATGGGTTGCGCGAAAATCTCCCGGTCGAATCCCTGCCCTGCCGTGACATGGCGCCGGATAATGTGGCGGATCTTGTTATTGAAATCGGTCTCTGATACGCCGGGTTTCAGCAGCACGTAGGCGCCTGAATTCGTATATTGCCAGCCGCCGCCGACCGCATCCCAGCCCAGTTGGTCGACATAGGACCAGGGGAGCAGGTATTGAAAGGTGAACTCCGTATTAGGCGGCAGGTCTTTAAGGATACCCGTCACCGTGAAATTGTCGGTGCTGTCGATGCGGACTATTTTGCCCATCGGGTCCTGGGCGCCAAACAGGCTATTCGCGAGGTGTTCAGTCAGCACGATGCAGTGACGATCATTGAGGGCTGTCCTGGCGTTGCCCTTCAGGAGGGGGAAGTCGAGGATGGAAAGGAAGCCGGAGTCGACGAAGGCGCCTTCGAGGTTAAAATGTTTTTCTCCTTCTGTCATGAGGAAGTAGACGGTCCGGTGGCGGGAGGCGTCTTCGACCTCAGGGTAGCTGGTCTTCAGTTCGGCGGCGAGGGGGGAAGGGGTGCGGCCGTTGGCATCCAGGTTGCCGTTGAACATCTCCCGGCTGTACATGTGGTAGATACGGTCCTTATGGGTATAGAAGCGGTCTACGCTTAGTTCGTTGTCGATCCAAAGGCCGATCAGGAGGGCGGAGGCCATGCCGATGGCGAGACCCAGGATGTTTATGGTAGAGAAAGATTTGTTCCGCCAGAGGTTGCGGAGGGTGACTTTGAAGAAGTTGCGCAGCATGGGAATGTTATTGGTGGGAAGACTGGCGCAAGGAAGGTGCCAATTTTATAAGACTTTCTTTTTCATATTATTAGAGGTGGTACGGGGAGGTGGTTGTCCGTTTGTGATACAGCGGAGTGTGCGCCAGCGGCCAGCAACTCATTCAGCCCTTCCTGTTCGAAGATGACCTGGCCGATACGGAGGTCAGACCAGCCTTGCCGGAGGTTGTAGGTGAAAATGGGTTTGTTCTTGATCAGTTGACACTCGATGAAATGGGTGCGGACGTTTATGTCGGGGAGAACGGATTCTTTTAGCTGGTGGAGGTGGGTGGAGATGAAGAAGCAGGAATCTTTGAATTGCGTGAGACCGCGGATCGTCCTCCTGGATATGGTGAGGGCGTCTTCGGGATTGGTGCCTCGGAAGAGCTCGTCGAATATGGCAAAGCAGCGGCGGGCGTCCCGGGCCTGTAAGAGGACGTGTTTCAGATTCATCACCTCCGTCATGAAGTGGCTATAGCCGTTAAGGATATCATCGTTGAGATTGATGGCAATAGAGATGACGTCAAACCAGGCCAGTTCACATTTTTCCGCCGGCACGGCGAGGCCGAGATGGGCAAGCGTTACGCAGATCCCGATGGCTTTGAGCAGGGTGGATTTTCCGGACATGTTGGGCCCGGTGATCAGGGTAACCGTTTCCGTGACCTCGATATCGTTGAGAACGGGGTTGTGGATCAGTGGGTGATAGAACCCTTTTATGGAAAGGCCTTCATCGATGAAACCGGGGAAATGGAATTGATGTTTCACGATCCCTTTTGCCAGGGAAAGACAGGCCTCGAAGAAAAAGAACGCATTCCAAAAGGCATCGACCTCTCCGCTACGGACCTTGTCGCTGATCATACGGGTTAGCCGGGGTAGTTCGGTGGCCGCCAGGCTGCGGGTGCGAACAATGTCATAATAGTGCTGGACTTCGAGATCTTCGAAGATCTGCCGGATGCGAAGGATAATCGGCCGGAAATCGGCGGGGAATTCCTCGCTCCGAAGCGACTGGAACCAAGCCTGGTCGATCTTGTGAAAGAAAATGAAGAGGTTGCTGAGCTGGCCGATCTCGCGGCTGCGCCTGGAGCGGGAAAAGAGGAAGCTGGTCTTGTCGCGGCCGGCGATTTCCTTCAAGTAGCTGTAGGTTTCATGAAATTCTGTTCGGGTATAAGCAAAGGGCCGAAAGAGGTGGTCGTGCTTCACGAGAGCCTTGAGGATGGCCTGGCGGGCATAGATCTCGCCGATGGACGAAGGTCTGTCGGTCATCCATTGCAGCAGTACATCCCGGGCGTATTCGTTGTATACGTGGTCGAACAGCGGGACGATCTCATTATTAAAATGAAGGTCGTGAACGGTTAGCATGATAGCTAAAGTAACGCGGGGGGGTAAAAATGTTGCTTGATTTCCCCGGTTTTGGGAAAATTTTGGGAATTCCTGGCGGGGTTTTAAGAGGAAGAGGGGGGATCGGTGGTGGAACGGCTTTTGACAAGATATAAGCAATAAAACTAAGAAATATGGAAAAGATGATCTGGGGAAGTATTGTGTCGGTTCTTGGATTTATAAGCCTTGTTGCGGCAGTCGTCGTGATGAATACGGGGGATGTGGCCAAGCACCTCGAATTAGCTTGTGCGGGGGGGGTCCTTGGGACAATTGCGTTTTTTACCGGAATCTGGATGATGCCCAATAAGGGCAGGCTATGAAATATATCCTTTCGTGATTTTCCTTTTTATTGCGGGGAGATCTTGCGGATCTTGTTGTTGCCTGCATCGGCAACGATAATATTGCCCGCGTTATCGGGAGACAACCCGATTGGGCCGTTAAAGGTTGCAATCGCAAGAACAAGGTATCTCCTTCTCATATCTTTTCAGTGGGATGGCGATAAAGATACGAATCGAATTGACAAAACGGCGGCTTCGGAGTCAATCGGTTCGCAAACTTTTTACCGGGTTGGCGACTGCGGCCCGGATGGACTGATAACTGACGGTGGCGGCGGCGATAGCGACGGCCAGCACGCCTGACAGGGCAAAGACGTCCCAGCCGATGCGGATACGGTAGCTGTAGTTGAGCAGCCATTTGTTCATGACAAGCCAGGCAACGGGGGCGGCGATCAGAAAAGCGATCAGGACGAGTTGGATGAATTCGCGGGTTAGGAGGGTCGTGATGCTGATAACGCTGGCGCCGAGGACCTTTCGGACGCCGATCTCGCGGATCCGGTTCTCCGCCGTATAGGAAGCGAGGGCAAACAGACCCAGACATGAGATAAAGACGGTGAGGGCGGCAAACAGGGCGGACAATTTGTCGGTCTGCTGTTCGTCCTTGAATTTCTTTGCGTAGGCTTCGTCGACAAAGCTATATTCAAAAGGGTAGCTGGGGTTGTATTTCCTAAAAACCTTTTGCGCCAGCGCCAGGTTGGCTGCGGTGCTGTTAGCTGGATTCAGGCGGATATGGGCCACATTGAAATCGACCCATTTTGGCCCGAAGATCATCATCGGCGCGATCTGTTTTGTGAAAGGAGATTCGAGGATAAAGTCCTTGATGACCCCGACGATATGGTAGGGCTGACCGTCTCCCTGGGCAACGAGCTGACCGATGGGGTTCCTCATCCGCATGATCCTAACGGCAGATTCGTTCATCAATACGGCGGTGCTGTCGCTCTTGTATTGATCGATATCGATATCGCGGCCTTGAAAGAGGGTGATCCCCAAGGTCTTGACAAAATCCGATTTTGTTGCGAAGCTGAGGAAGTCGACGTCGAGATCGGCTTTTGTGCTGCCCGGCCAGTAATAGCCCGAGGCATCGCTCCAGTGCCGGGTGATGGAGGCCGGTGAATGGGTCACTGCGACCGCCGCACCGCTGCTGAGCAGCTCTTGTTTAATCGCCTCGAAATGGGACGCCGCCTCGCCGTCGGTGGCCACCATCACGAGCTGGTCGCGGTTGTAACCTGCGTCGCGGTTTATGCCATATCGGATCTGTCGCTGCACGATGATGGTGCAGATTATCAGGATGATCGCGAACGAGAATTGGAGCACGACGAGGATCTTTCGCGGGTTGAGGGCGGCGTGAGCCTCCCGGAAGGAGCCTTTGAGCACGGCGACGGGGCGGAAGGATGAGAGATAGAAGGCAGGGTAGCTGCCGGCCAGCAAGCCCGTGAAGAATACGAAGCCGATGCCGAATAGCCAAAAGGCCGCGCTGCCATAGTCGATGGTTAGTTGCTTGCCGACCAATTGGCTGAAGGCGCTCAGGTTAATCTGGGTGAGAAATAGGGCGATGATAAATGCCAGAGCGGCGATCAGCGTGCTTTCACCGATAAATTGCGCGACGAGCGACCTTCTGACGGCGCCGACAACTTTTCGGACGCCCACTTCACGGGCGCGGCGTTCGCTGCGGGCGGTGCTGAGGTTCATGAAATTGATGCAGGCGATAAGCAGGATGAAGATGCCAATGGCAGTGAAAAGGCGCACGGTGACAAGTTTGTCGGCGACGAGCTGACCGTCTTTCACTGTGCCATAGAGGTGAAGGCGGCTTACCGGCTGGCCGAAGACCTGCACTGCTTCTTTTGAATGTGCCCGGGTGACATCGGCGACCTGGGCGTCAAAGGCTTGTTCTGTTGTTCCGGGTCGCAGCAGCACATAGGTATCGATCGAATTATTGCCCCAGTTCTGTTCGTCATTCCATCCAAGATGGGTCATATATAACCAGGGCACGAGATAGTCAAATTGAAAAGAAGTGGTGGCCGGAAGGTCTTTGAGGATACCGCTGACGGTGAAAACGGCATTGCTGTCTATCCGCACGGTGCGGCCCATGGGGTCTTGGTTACCGAATAGTTTCTTCGCCATCTGTTCCGTCAGGACGATATTGTAGACACCTGTGAGGGCGTGGGCCGGATCACCCTCGAGAAGCGGGAAGCCGAACATTTGAATAAATCCGCTGTCCGCAAATGCACCATCACTATTCAGGCGGGTCTCCCCTACCGTGGTCAGGAATCGGGTCTCGCGGTAACGGGCCGCATCTTCCACGGCCGGATAATCTTTCCCCAGAACGGGCGCGATCGATTTGGGCGTTTGGTTCCATACCCACGGCGCGCCATTCAAAATAGCGCGATTGTAGAGCATATATAGCCGATCGGTCCTGGGGTAAGTCCGGTCGATGCTCAATTCGTTTTGTACCCATAGTCCGATCAGCAGGGCGGCGGCCATACCGATGGCCAGGCCGCTGATGTTGATGAGAGAGAAGCCCTTGTTGCGGGATAGGTTGCGAACAGCGATCTTGAAATAGTTTCGGAACATAGTGTGGGTCTTTATTCGGTTGTTCGAAGATTTTTTACGGGGTTGGCGAGTGCGGCTTTGATCGCCTGGTAGCTCACGGTGGCTAAGGCGATGAGAAGGGCGCCTGCGCCGGCCAGAGCGAAGATATCCCAGCTAATCCTGATGCGGTAGTCGTAGCCGCTGAGCCAGTTCTCCATTGTGAGCCAGGCGATGGGGATCGCGACGAGGATCGACAGGGCGATGAGCTTGATGAAGTCTTGTGAAAGAAGCAGGCTTACGTTGGTGACGGAGGCGCCGAGCACTTTGCGGATTCCGATCTCCTTTACGCGGGAGTGGGCGGTGTAGGCGGCCAGACCAAAGAGGCCGAGGCAAGAGATAAAGATGACGAGACCGGCGAAGAGGGTTGCCAGGCGGCCGACGAACTGCTCCGTTTGAAATTTGGCTGCAAAGTCCGCTTCGACAAAGGAATATTCAAACGGGTAGAGGGGAACGAATTTTTTAAATATCTTTTCGGTTTCCGCGAGGTCCTGGTTAATTGGCCGCCGGCCGTTCAGGCGGATCAGGATAACACCCGTGTTGTGCCGGGGGCCTTCGACGATCATCGGCCGGATCGATTGATAGGGCGATTCCTGGATATAGTTTTTGATCACCCCGACTACGTGGTAAGTGACCTGGTTCTCGGTGATAGCCTGGCCGATTGGGTCTTTGAATTTCATAGCGGCCAAGGCCGATTCGTTGATCAGACAGGCGGTAGAGTCGGTTGGAAAGCGAATGGGATCGATGTCGCGCCCCATCAGCAACTGCATCCCGGCTGTCTGCACCAGGTTGCCATCTTCGGCGTATTGGTTGACCTGCATTTTCAGAGACGGGTCTTTGCCGGCATATTTCAGGTCGAGGACGGATGCCCAGTTGTCGGTCAGCGGGCTTAAGCCTTTGGTCACGGCGGTGGCGGCGCCGGAGGAGAGCAGCTCGTTGCGGATCTGGTCCGCTGCTTCCCGCTCGCGGTTGTTGTAAAAAAAGACATTGATGAGATGGTCGCGGTTATAACCGGTCTGCCGCGTACGGGCATATTCGACCTGGCGGGTAATGATGAGCGTGGAAATGATCAGGGCAATGGCAGTGCTGAATTGGAAGATCACGAGGGCTTTGCGCGCGGTGAGGGTAGACAGCAGGTTGTCGATGCGGCCTTTTAGCACCGATACCGGCTTGAACGAGGAGAGAACGAAGGCGGGATAGCTGCCGGCGAGGATACCGGTAAGGAGAGCGAATCCGGTGAATGCCAGCCAGAATTGGGGATCGCGGTAGTCCAGCTCCAGTGGGGTTTGGGTAAAGCGGTTAAAGGCGGGCAGGGTGAGCCGTACGAGCAGCAGCGCGGCTACCCCGGCGAGGCCTGCGGTTAAGACCGATTCTCCAAGGAACTGGAGAAGGAGGCTTGGTCTGAGCGCGCCTGTCACTTTTCGAATGCCGACTTCTTTTGCCCTTCGCTGGCTGTAGGCGGTCGAGAGATTCATGAAGTTGATACACGCGATCAGGATAATAAAGATCGCGATGAGGGTGAAAGCCCGGACGATGATGATGAAACCACCCGATTCGTGGCCGTTGATAAACTGGCCGTGGAGCGGGAGGCGGCTGACGGGATAGAGAAACTCCGCGGTTTTTGCGCGGCCGCCGGAGCGGGAGGGGATCAGATCTTTGAGTTTGTTGTTCAAGGCAGCCACGTTGGTGTTGGGCCGCACCAGGACGAAGGTTGGGACAGCAATATCGGTCCAGTCGTTGTCGATCATGGTCTGCTGCGCATAGGAGCAATAGTATTCGCAGTCTCTGAACATCGTGTTAGCCGGAGGGTCTTTCAAAATGCCGGTGATTTTGTATAGACTATGGGCGCCCATGCGGACGGTCCGGCCAAAGACGTCTTCGGTATGGAAGAGCTTTTTGGCCAGTTGCTTAGTGATGACCATACTCATCGGGTCGTCGAGTGCGGTTTTGGGGTCGCCGGCGACAAAGGGTAAGGTGAACATGTTGAGAAAGTCGGGGTCGACGACGTTGCCGGAAGACATGATACCGGGCGTGGAGGAATCCTTCGGCGAAAGCAGATTGCGGCTGCCCCAGTTCATCCGCGAAGCGCCTTCGATCTCGGGATAGTCCTTTTTCAATTCGGGGGCCATGATCTCAGGGGTCGCGCTGAGGGTTCGGATCGTGCCTTCCACGTTGTCGTTGGAAAGCACAGTATAGAGACGATCGATCCTGGTGTGAAACTGGTCCGTGCTGCCGGCGAACCGGACCCAGAGCAGGATCAGGATGGCGCTGGCCATGCCGATAGCGAGGCCGAGGATGTTGATGATCGAGAATGTCTTGTCGCGGATGAGGTTCCGCCAGGCGATGGTGAAGTAGTTTCGGAACATATTGGGGATGGTTATATTGACGGCTGCGAACGCGGTGCCAAAGTTGCAGGGAGATGGGAATCAGTAGGTTGGCTGGTCGTTGGGGCTAGATGCTGATCGATTTTGATACAGAAAGTGTACGAAATAGTTGGAGGATTGAAAATTTGGGTCTATGTTTGATGTGTACTAGCTCACTAATACACTAACATACGGTGGAGGCCGTTGAAACTTATGATTCAAATCGAACACCTGGATTTTTGGTATAAAAAGGGCCGGCAGGTTTTCCAGGACCTAAGCCTGTCGTTGGATGCGGGGCATGTCTATGGGCTGCTGGGGAAGAACGGGGCTGGCAAGTCGACGCTGTTGAAGTGTATCGCGGGGTTGGCATTCCCGGCCCGCGGCAAATGCCTTGTCAAGGGTATGGCTTCGGCCAGACGGTCGGTGTCGTTGATGGAAGAGCTCTTTTTTCTTCCCGAAGAGATCTATGTACCGCAGTTGACGCCGGGGCAATTTCTGAAAGGCACGGCTCCTTTTTATCCCAATTTCAGTATTACAGATTTTTACGCTAACCTCAGGACATTAGAAGTCGATCCGGGGGCGATCATGACCCGGATGTCGTTCGGCCAGCAGAAAAAATTCATCATCGCCTTTGGGCTGGCCACCCACACCTCGCTCCTGATCATGGACGAGCCGACAAATGGTTTGGATATCCCTTCAAAGGTTCAGTTCCGGAAGCTGATTGCCTCGGGTTTGACCGAAGATCGGTGCGTGATCATCTCGACGCACCAGGTGCGAGACCTCGACAGTTTGATCGACACCATCCTCATCCTGGATGATCACCGGATCGTCGTGAATCATTCTGTGGATGGGTTGACCGAAAAATTATTGTTCGGGGTGTTCGACGAGACCGCGGGGATCCCGGTGTTGTATGAAGAAGACAGTTTGCGGGGCAAGCAGGTGATCGCCGAGAATGTTCAAGGCAAATACAGTAAAATGGACCTCGAGCTTTTTTTCAACGGCATCACAGCCGGGAATGGCGAATTGGTCCGGGCCTTAAAAAAGGGAGGCCGTCATGAATGAATTTTTCAACTTCAGGCGGTTCTTGCGGTTGTTCGTCAAACATACCTCGGAGCACTACCGGGTTTATCTGATGAGCATTGGCGTGTTGGCCGGAGTGCTCGTGCTTTGCGGCGCCTTTCTATTGATTGTCACGCCGGAAGCACTGGATCCGGGGTTCCAGACTGCAAGCTATTTGATCCTGCTGTTCATCGCGGGCGGTATTTTCACCAGCACCGTTTTTACGGAATATGGGGAGAAGAACAGAGCGGTCCCGGCATTGACGTTGCCAGCGACTGCATTTGAGAAGTTCCTGGTCGGATGGTTGTATTCTTATCCGATCTTCCTGGTCGTCTACACTTGCATATTCTACCTCGCCCTCCTGGGACTGCGCAGTTTGCGACATATGCCGGCAGGGCGGCATATTATAGTCTTTAGCATCGGGCAGCCCGAAATGCCGGTCTCCTGGGTAATGTTTACGGTAATCCAATCCCTTGCCCTATTCGGCGCCATATTTTTCAGGAAGCTGCAGTTTATCAAGACGGGATTTGCCTTCTTTATTACCCTGGCGGTGTTGGTGTTGTGCAACAGCTTATTCCTGAAAATCATCACAGGTGTAACTGTCGAAAAGATGGCCATCCCCTTCGGATACCTCAATTTCTATATCGGCGATAAAAATTATTCGATCGGCACGGGCAGTGAAGAGTCGGTGTTGATCCTGGTCTTGCTGACGGTGGTAGCGGCGTTAATTTGGGTTGCGGCATATTATCGATTAAAGGAAAAGCAGGTCTGATCATGGAATTCAAGGAAAATGAAGCCATATATCTGCAAATCGCGGGTCTCGTATGCGAAAACATCCTTGCCGGCAAATGGACGGCCGGGGAGAAGATATTGTCGGTACGGGATCTGGCGGTTGAACTGGAAGTGAATCCGAACACGGTAATGCGATCTTATGAATTCCTGCAGGAGTTGAAAATCGTCTATAATAAGCGAGGACAGGGGCTGTTTGTGGCGGAAGATGGATTGGACCGGGTCGTGGCCTTTCGGAAAGAAGTTTTTGTACGGCAGAACCTGCCCGAATTTTTTAAAAACATTTATCTTCTGGGCATTTCGATGGAAGAGATCCGGAAACAATATGAGACGTACCTGAGTCGTCAGCCCCATCTAAAACAACCAAATCATGACAACAAGCATTAAAATATTCCTGGGTTCGATGGTGCTATTGATCACCGGGATGGTGATCTACGATCTGCAGCTCAAGGCAGCGTTCCACAGGGGGGACTATACCAAACCCTTTTATGACTTTGATTCATTGAACTACCGGGGTTTTGACCAGATAAAGCTGAATTCCTCGACAGCGCTCAATATTTTGCTGGTAAAGGGAGATTGCAAGGTCATGGCCAACCCCATGACCCGCGATTTCCTGGATATCCACCAGGAGGGGTCCACCCTGATCATCAATGCCCGGTTCAAGGACCATTACCGGTCTATCTTCGGGGATTACTCGCTTTATATCTCCTGTCCCGTGTTAAAGGGTTTCAGGGCCGATGCACAATACAGATTTGGAGATGAGAACCATACCGACAGTATTGTCTGGATGGACTGGAGCAAACCGACCGTCATCTCTGGGTTCAACCAAAACAGTCTGACGATCGGGGAGGAGCATGCGTCAAACGTGCTGTTGAAAGGGGATACGATCGGGAAATTATCGACGGTAGTGGGGATGGGCGGAGCTTTTACGATCGGGCCAAACAATTTTATCGGCGGCGGCAATCTGGACATAATGAATAACGCGCGGCTCATCATTAAGGCGTCGGATATCCGGAACATCAACTATCATTTGGCCGACAGCTCGATTCTTGATATTAACGGCGCGGCAGCAAAACAACTATTAAAAATCAACCAACCATGAAACTTGTTATCGACTCGCTGTCAAAAACCTATCCCAACGGAGTTCATGCATTGAAAGATGTGACGTTGACACTGGGCAACGGAATGTTTGGGTTGCTCGGTCCCAACGGGGCCGGCAAGTCCTCGCTGATGCGAACAGTCGCCACGCTGCAGGAGGCGGATAAGGGAACGATATTCCTGGATGAGTTGGATGTCTTGCGCAACAAAACGCGTGTCCGGCAGCTGCTGGGGTATCTGCCGCAGGAGTTTGGGGTGTATCCCAAGATCTCGGCGGAACGGATGCTGGACCATATCGCTCAACTAAAGGGAGTTGAATACGCGGGTGAACGTCACGATGTGGTGCAAAGTCTCCTGGAGAAGGTCAATCTATTTAAGGACCGACGAAAACACCTGGGGACGTATTCGGGGGGCATGAAGCAGCGTTTTGGCATTGCACAGGCGTTGATTGGCGATCCCAAGCTGATCATCGTGGATGAGCCGACGGCGGGTCTTGATCCGGCGGAGCGGAACCGCTTCTATAATCTTCTAAGCCAGTTGGGGCAGAACACGATCGTTGTTTTATCGACACACATCGTGGAGGATGTGAGCACGCTGTGCTCGAGTTTTGCGATCATCTGCAAGGGCGAGGTGCTGTATGCGGGCGATCCGGAGCAGGCGGTGAGGGAGTTGGAGGGCTCGATCTTTTCGAAGTCGATCGGCCAATCGGAGATCAAGTATTACAGGGATATCTACAACGTGATCTCCACGCAGCTCAAAGGCGGGAGATTGCATATCCGCATTTTGTCGCGGAACGCGGAGCCGCAAGATGGATTCGCGCCTGCGCTTCCGAATTTAGAAGATGTCTATTTCAGTACTATTTCCAGTCGCGTTGATGTAAATACGTTGTAACCATGTTCACTGAAATCTTTCTGTTCGAGATCCGCAACCGGATTCGTCGGCCGGCCGTCTACCTCTATTTCCTGGGTATTCTGATATTTACGCTGTTCGCCTTTTCAACGGGGTCGCTGCCCGTGGTTGACAGGGAGCATATCAACTCGCCCTACCTGATCAGCTTCTGGTGTTGCGCCCTGACCATGCTGATGAGTCTTGTCAGTTCATCTGTGATGGGCACGGCGATTTTTAGGGATATCGAGTACCAAACTAAGGACTATTACCTCACCTACCCTATTACGAAACCGGGGTATTTCTGGGGACGGTTCCTTGGTTCCTTTGTCTTTATGGTCGGGATCGCGCTGGCGATCCCGCTTGGAGTCTGGCTGGGCAGCCATCTCGGGCCGGCCATCGGGAAGACGGTTGCGGCGCAGTACGGGCCAAACAAGCCGATGTATTTCCTATACCCCTTCCTGACGCTGGCGCTGCCGAATATCTTCTTTACGTCAGCGTTGTTCTATGGCCTCGTGGCGGTGCTCCGAAACGTAAAAGTGATTTATTTTGGGGGGTTGCTGTTATTCCTGTTCTATTTCATGACCTTGTTCTTTCTCAACCACACAAACAACGTAAATGTGATCAACATTGCCGATCCGTTTGCGTTGAACGGGGTCCGGATGCAGATGATGAATGCGAACTACCTTCAACATAACAGTAGCCTGATCGCGATCTCGGGGCCGCTGGCGATCAACCGGCTGCTTTGGCCGGGGATCGGGTTGGCGGTCCTGGTCCTCACCTATCTCCGGTTCAATTTCGAAACCTTCTTTGCCGGTAAGCGGGATAAAGCGGTAGCGGATGAGCTAAGCGCCCGGTCAAACGTTGTGCTGAAGACGCCGACACTGAATTTCACGGGCCGGTATAATCGACGTACGCTGCTGGGGTTGATCCGGCTGGAACTGTTGAATATCATCCGGGACAATTACTTCTGGGTCATCATCGGAACCGGCGGCCTATTCCTTGGTTTCGTATTTTGGATGGGAAATGACCCCTACGGGGTTCCCGACTGGCCGCGGACGGTGATGCTGTTAGACATCTTCGGGGGCGGGTTCTCCTTCTTTATCTTCTTTATTATCCTCTTCTATACCGGGGAGACTTTGCAGCGGGACAAGCTGACGAGGTATGCGTTTATCAATGACTCACTCCCGCCGCCCAACTGGGTGCTGAATGGATCGAAGCTGGTCTCGCTGCTGGTGATCAGCGTGGGGCTGGCCTTTTTGCCGATAGCGGTCGGACTTGTCGTGCAGCTGGCAAAGGGGTATACGCATTTGAACTGGGGCGCGTGGCTGGGCTATGTCTCTATTCTCTTGTTGCCGAAGCTCCTGGCGGCGGCGGTGTTCTGTTATGCGATCCAGGTGATCTTTAACAATAAGTTCGCGGGGTACGCCGTTGCGGTGCCCATATGGATCGGGATGTTCTTCCTTGATTCCACCGGGACTTTCAATTACCGCCTCTTGTTGTATTCCTATACGCCGAATACAGGAATGTCGGATATGGATGGGATGGGGCATATGATTGGGCCGGTGAGCTGGTTCGATCTGTACTGGACATTGGGTGCCGGTTTGCTCATCGTTGTCGCGGCGTTGTGCTATCATCGGGGAGTGAGTACGTCGCTAAAGGAGCGGTGGCAGCTGATCCCGGAACGGTTCAACCGGGTGACAAAGGGGTTTTCGGCGATATTGTTGCTGCTATTTCTCGGTGTTGGGGGGTATATCTATTACAATGTCAGTTATCTGAATGAATGGTTGACTAGGGGTGAGCAGCAGGAGCGGGCGATCATTTATGAGAAGGCGCTGAAGAAGTATCAGCGTTTACCGTTGCCCAAGATGACGAGCCTCGTGGAGACGGTCGATCTGTATCCGGAAGAGAAGAGGGAACTGGTTCAGGCCAGTGTAACGATCGTCAATCGAACCAATCAACCGATCGCCGAGATGCTGTTGGATGGGGATAATTTGACGGACTATTCGATCGCGGAGAACGGGCGGCCGCTTCCTTTTACTTATCCCTTGTTGTATCCAAGGGGGATGTTCAGTTGGTTCCGCCCAAAGCAGGAACCGGCGCCGTTCCGTTTGTACCGGTTCCCAAAGCCACTGGCGCCAGGCGATTCGGCGGAGTTGGCGGTCTGGACGGTCGTTAATTATAAGGGATTCCAGAACGGGTTGTATGCGGGCGGTCTGCTGAACAACGGAACTTTCTTTACCGGCAACCTGCCGGGGCTCGGCTACGATGATGACGATGAGGAAGATAGCCGTTATGTGCGCAAAGCTGCGGGATTGGCGCCCAAGGTGGAAGCGGAGGTCCCGCAGAATGATCCAGCGGGTATCCAAACGCTAAAGGCTGGTGCAGCCTCCGATCTGTGGCGGATGGAGGTCACTGTGAGCACACCGTGTGATCAAACTGCAGTGAGTCAAGGGGATCTGGTGGGTCAGTGGAAAGCCAACGGGCGAAGTTATTTTCACTATGTGCTGGACAAGCCGGGGATGTATGCACCGTACGCGATCCTATCGGCGCGGTTTGCCGATAAGCGGGACAGTGTGCTGATGGATCACCCCGTCAATATGGATATCTATTATCATCCCGGGCATGGAGAGAACCTGGACCGTTATATGAGCGCTTTTCGGGATGGATTGACCTATTATTCTCAGGCTTATGGAAGCTATCCATTTAAGAATATGCGGTTGGTGGAGACCTCGAATTATGGGCCACGTGAAGCGTCGACGACGACGCTGGAAACTTTCGCCGAGTACAACGGATGGAATGCACATTTTACCGATCCGAATTCGGACGACTATCTATATCTCGCCACGATCCGGAATCTGGCACAGCAGTGGTGGAGATTCCAGGTAGCGCCCAATAATACGGTGGGATCGCTGGTCATCTCCGAAGGGTTGGCCGATTATGATGCGCTGGTGATGGCCGAGAAAAAATACGGTTTGGCGAATATGCGGGCGTTCGTGCTCGACAAGTTATGGGCCTATGTGATCATCCGGCGGAGACAGACGGAACGGGAACACCCGGTTTTGACGGCGAACACCTGGATCGAATGGGGTGGAAAGGCGGGGGTCGTGTTGTATGGATTGCGCGACCTGATCGGTGAAGACAGCATAAACCGCGCGTTGCGGGAGTTTAGGGAGCTGTATGCGTATAGGGCTCAAGGACCTTTTGCAGGATCCAATGATCTGTATGCGATCCTGAAGAAACATGTCCCGGATTCGTTGCAGTATTACCTAAGGGATACCTGGGAAAAGGTGACGCTGTATGATAATAAGGTCGTTAGTGTCAGCGCTGTCAAAATGGGCCATTCGAATGAATATAAGGTGACGATGCGGGTAAAGATCGACAAGAACTGGGTCGATGACAAACGAAATGATGTGCCGGCCGTGGGGATGAAGGATTATATCGATATCGGGGTGTTGGGAGCGGATGTGACCGATGTGGCCGGCCGGACAGAGAAACAGCTATTGTACCGGAAGAAGTGGCTCCTGACGCGGGGAGAGCATGAGATAACGGTGGTGGTCAAAGGTGAGCCGAAGGCGGCGGCTGTCGATCCGCTGGGGTTGCTGACCGACCGGAATAATAATGATAATGTGAAAGCGATAGAGTAGGGACTAGCGGCGCTGATAAGCCACCGGACACCGAGTGTATCGAAAGCAGGCAGTGGGTTTGGCGGTGATCTTGCAAATAGTGGTATATCAATAGAATACGATCAGGCATAGTTGTTGGGTACGACATTGGATCTATGAAAGAAGACCGGATCTGGATATTGTTTGCCAGCCGCGTTTCGGGAGACATCACACCGGAAGAGTTGAAGGAATTAGAGGTATTGATCAGGGAACAGCCCGATCATGGCTATTCCATGGATATTATCCTGAGGTTTTTTGAATCATACCAAAGGACCGGCCAACCAGTTGCTAAGCATACTGTCCGGGGGCTCTGGCCGAGATTGGAAGCGGCCATGCATAAGACGGGGAATTCGAAAATCACCCATTCAAACCCAGCTATAATGTTAAAAAGTTATTTGAAGATTGCCATCGGCCGGGTGATCCGTCGCAGTCGCTAAGGGCGGAATGAAATATTTGCAAAAACATTGAACATGCTAAAAGTTATTTCAAAATGGCCTGGCGGAACCTGTTAAAACATAGGTCCTCCGCGGTCATCAACATCGGAGGGCTGGCCCTGGGGCTGACGACGAGTATTCTTGTCGTTTTGTTTGTAGCGGATGAAGTCGGCTTTGACCGGTTTCACGCGAATATCGCGAATCTTTACCTGTTGATGAAGAACCAACAGCAGGCAGACGGGGTGTCGACCCACCGGACGAGCGCCGGGCCGATTGGCGGCGCGTTGAGGGCGACGCTGCCGGAGGTAGTGAATGCTGTGCGGGTGGCGGGCATGGATGCGGTAGCGCGCATCGGGGACAAACAGGTTTCGATCGACGGGGTGTTCGCTGATACGGGCTTCTTCAGCATGATGAGTTTCCCGGCGGTAGAAGGTAATCCCGGTCTTGCCCTGCGGGACCCGAACAGTGTGATCCTGACCGAGAGCGCGGCAAAAAAACTATTCGGCGCGGGGAAGGCGATGGGCAGGACTTTTATCGTCGATTATACGGTGCCGGTGCGGGTAGGCGCCATCGTCCGGGATGTCCCGGTAAACAGCACCATTCAGTTCGAGTACCTCCGGCCTTTTGGAGCGTTCGAAAGCCAAAACAGCTGGCTGAAAAAGTGGGATGATAACCGGATAGAGACGTGGCTGCAGTTGAAAACCGGGGCCGATGTGGCCGCGTTCGACCGGAAGGCCACTGCACTTCTGCAGACGAGGAGCAGCGATAGTAGCGTCTCTACGTTCGCCATGCCGATGGCCGGATTGCGGCTGCATTCCGGCTTTAATAATGGTAAGCAGAGCGGTGGCAAAATCTATCAGGTGGCGCTTATTGCGATATTGGGCTTTTTTGTGCTGATCATTGCCTGTATCAATTTCATGAATATTGCCACGGCCCGATCGGAAATGCGGGGAAGAGAGGTCGGGGTGCGCAAAGTGATGGGAGCCTCGCGGAAGCAGATTATGCTGCAATTCTTTTGCGAGGCCCTGACCATCACCTTCCTGTCACTGGTGGTAGGCATCATGGCGTCAGATCTCGTAATACCGTTGTTTAACCGATATATGAACGCCCATCTCCGGTTTGATCCGCTTAATTGGTGGATCTGGGCGGGCATCGGCGGCGTAGGCTTGTTGACGGGGGTTATTGCCGGAAGTTATCCCGCATTGTATTTGAGCCGGTTCGTTCCTGCAAAAGTACTAAAAGGGGGCGCAGTTACTGGTAAGGGAAGGGCCTTGTTGCGGCGCGTATTGGTAACCTCACAATTCTGGGTTGCGATTTTGTTTATGATTGGAACGATCGTCGTCTGGCAGGAGATCCGGTATATCGAGACCCGACCGCTTGGATATGACCAGGAAAACCTGGTGGATGTGCATGCATCTGCGGACCTTGGCGCAAAGTATTCTCTTTTCACGGACCGGTTGGGTCAATTGCAGCGGGTCAGGAGCATTTCTGCGGGAAGTGACAATCTTTTGAATTTCGGGGCGGGAGGGACCGGCATGGACTGGCCCGGGAAGATCCCGGGGCATGAAATCTCCATACTGGTCACCAGTGTAGGATATAACTGGATTAGAACAACGGGACTGCAGCTGGCCGAAGGACGCGACTTCGATCCGGCGTTTGGTACCGATACAGCAGCTTGTCTTGTCAATGAGTCGACGGTTCAGCGTTTGGGGTTGCGGGAGCCCGTCCTGGGTCAAAAGCTTGGAGGCAGTCCCATCGTTGGGGTGGTCAGGAATTTCGTGTTCAATAATCCTTCTGGTATTATTGCGCCTATGGCTATCTACCTTTATAAGGGAGCGCCGGGTGGAAACAGTCACTTTTTTATCCGGATCGCGAATGACGGGCATTGGCGGGAGACGATCGCGGAAATCGGGGCAGTCGTAAAAAAGCTCGATCCGAAGCATGGCTTCGATTATTCATTTACCAGGGAAGATTACCAACAACGGTTTGACGAGCTCACTTCCTACGGAATAGTTGCGACGATCTTCGGCGGCATGGCCATATTTATCTCCCGTCTTGGGTTGGTGGGTCTGGCTGCCTTTGTCATCGAACGCCGCGCAAAAGAAATGAGTATCCGGAAGGTGTTCGGAGCGAGCGTCCGGCAGGTGCTTTTGCTGTTGTCGGCGGATTTCCTCCGGCCGGTATTTTTCGCCTTCCTGCTGGCTGTGCCCGTCGCCGTCTGGGCGACCCGACTATGGTTGGACAATATTGCGTATCATATTTCCCCAAGCTGGGGAGTTTTCGCGGCGGGCGGAGTGATGTCGGCGTTGATTGCGATGGCGACAGTGGGGATTCAGGGGTTGAAAACGGCGAATGCCAATCCGGCGACGAAGTTGAGGAATGAGTGACGGGCGCGGTTTGTTATTCGGAGCGCAGGCTATCGATCGGGTTCGCGAGGGCGGCGCGGAGGGCCTGGAAACTGATGGTCAGCAAGGCCACCAGGAGGGCTGCCAGCGCGGCCATCACGAAAATCCACCAGGCGATGTTCGTCCGGTAGGCATATTCTTTCAGCCAATTATCCATGATCAGCCAGGCCAGCGGGGAAGCGACCAGAATAGCCACACCTACGAGCTCGATAAAATCTTTCGACAACATACCGAAAATATTAAGCTCGCTTGCACCCAGGACCTTCCGGATGCCGATCTCCCTGGTGCGCTGCTCAGAAGTGAAGATGGCTAGCCCCAGAAGGCCGAGACAGGAGATAAAGATTGCGAGTAAGGCAAAGCTATCCGCCAGGCGGCCGATCATCTGCTCGTTGTTGTACAAATGCTGGTATTCTTCGTCGGTAAAGTAATATTGAATCGGGAATTTGGGTTCGAAGTCATGATAGACTTTCTGCATGCTGGCGACGGCTTGTCTGGTCTGACCGGGGCGGGCTTTTACCATGATGAAGCCCCAGTGGATGTGTTCGTTGAGGTTGATCAGCAAGGGTTCGATGGGATCATGGAGGGATTTGAAGTGGAAGTCCCTGACGACGCCAATGATCTTATAATGCTGACCGAAGATGCTGAGCGGGCGGCCGATGGGGTCGTTATAGCCGATCAGTTTCAGCGCGGTCTCATTGATGATATAGGCGTTGGTATCAGTGGGAAATTCCTGGGAAAAATCACGACCCTGCAGCAGTTGGAGTTTCATCATTTTCAGCCAGTCGTATCCTACGGTTGTATGGATCACCACGGTCCTCGTGTTGGGGTCCTTCCCTTCCCAGGTCATATCGTAGGCGTGTGCTCCTGTCTCCTGAGGCGGTTGATCGGTGCGGGTCACGGCCTGAATGCCCGGCATTCCGGAGAGCCCAGCCCTTAACGCCGGATATTTTTGCCAAAGGTCGCCCAGGACCGGCGCATAGATCAGGTTATCGCGATCGAAACCGAGGTTGACGGTCTGCAGATAGTTCACCTGGCGGGAGATGACCATCATCCCGATGATCAGCAAGATGGAGAGGGTGAATTGAAAGATCACCAAACCCTTCCGGAGCCAGAAGGCGGCGGGGCTGAACTTTAATGTGCCTTTCAATACTCTTACGGGTTGGAGGGCCGAAAGAAAAAGGGCCGGATAGCTGCCTGCGGTAAAACCGGTGAGCAGGATGAGTGCCGCGACTGTCTCCCAGAATATGGGTTGCGAAAGAGGCAGCGATATTTGTTTGCTGGTTATCGTATTGAAGAGCGGAAGGGTGGCTGCCACCATACATAGGGCGAGGGCAGCTGAAAAGAACACGATCAGCAGGGCTTCGCCGATAAACTGACTGATGAGCGAAATGCGTGACGCGCCAATCGTCTTGCGGATGCCGACTTCTTTCGCCCGTTTGACCGACCTCGCCGTACTCAGGTTCATGAAGTTGATACAGGCGATCAGCAGGATGAAGATGGCAACGATGGTGAATAGCCGCACGTATTGGATTCGGCCGCCGGCCGGATGGCCATTCCTGAATATCGACCGAAGATAGATCTCATCGAATTTCTGCAGGCCGAGCTCAATGTGGAAGCCGGCGCCTTCGCGGGAGGTAGTCAGGTAGCTGTCCATAAAGTGCAGCACTTGGGCGTCAACCGTTGCGGGGTTGGCGCCGGGCTTGAGCTGGATATATGTTCGGGGACTGCGATAGATCCATTCTTTCTCCCAGTCGACTACGTCGAGGTGAAAGGGCCAGTTGACAACGTAATCAAACCTGTCCGAGCTATTGGTTCCCGGGTCTTCGTAGACGGCTGCAATGCGGAATACTCTGGCGTTGTCGTAGCGGATGGTTTTGTTGATCGCTGCAGCCGGACTGCCAAAGAAATTATCCGCCATTTTCTTTGAAATCGCGATTTTATCGGGGGCATCCAGGGCTCCGGCGGCCGTGCCTTCGAGGACGGGATAGGAAAACATTCTAAAGAAATCTGAATCCGCAGCGGCACCTTGCATGGTGATGATTTTATCACCGGCTTCGAAGGTGGCGGACTGATTGGGGTCGAACGCGCTGGCGAATCTAATGTCCGGAAGGCGACGTTTGAGCTCGGCGGCCAGCGGCCCGGGCGTCCAGTAAGCTCCCTCTACCTTATTCTGGGAGAAAATACGTTCATAGACGCTGTAGAGATCGGCCTTATTGCTGTGGAAGGCGTTCATGTTCCGCTCGTCCCGGACCCAAAGGAAGATGAGGAGGCTGCAAGCCAGGCCGAAGGCCAGGCCGAGGATATTGAGCAGGGAGAAGGTCGCGTTGCGCGTAAGACTTCGCCAGGCGGTTTTGAGAAGGTTGGTGAGCATGCGGCGGGTGATTGCGGCTTGCGCAGCCAAAAAAGTGCCAAAGGAGTAAAAGTATGTGATTCAATCTATTGGATTTGTGGCGGCCGGGAAAGTGTTCGGAATTGCGACGATAGGTGTACGAGTTGGGCGGGAAATCGGGGCCGAGGTATGTGTTCCGCGGGGCTGGGTGGAGTTATGCGCATTCTTTGGAAATATGCGTATCCATGGGTCGGAGCCGGTGCCGCTGTCGCAATTGCTGCTCCTGCGCGCATTGAGCTCTTCAAGGGGCGCAGGCTGGTCCCCAAAGTCTATCTTTTGTAGGAATTCACGGGCGAGCTGGCGCATCTTCGGGTAGGCGTTGCAGCTTTTCGTCAAAAGTCAACTGGCTATCCTCTTGCCAATAGTTGAAGGCGCCCAGAAATATCGCCTTATTTTGTTCCAGCTTTTCCTCGTTGTAGATGAGGGTGCTGCGTGTGTCGCGGGAGCTTTTGACAATAGAGACCATAGAGTAGGTTTACTACAGATAAAGGTAGGCGAAGAAATGCTGAACTGTAGATAAAAAAATGCTAAAATGACCGGCTTTCGACCTGGGCTTTTATGGCTTCGAGGATGGGGCCCCAGCCGCCGCCGTCGATGCTATGTTTGTAACGATCGGGGCCTTCGGCGACGGTGTTGTAGTCGCCCTGGGTGGCGGTGAGGGTGGTGACGCCGTTCTTTTCGGTGAGTTCGCAGGTGACGATCAGGTAGTTTTCCGGCAGATCGGGTATCTTGGGATTGTTGGGGTCGATCACCGTGTATTCGAGGAATTGGCCGGGGCGGATCTTTTTGATGGTCCCTTTGACGGCGATGAGCTCGACGCCGTTGAAATTCCCCTTCCAGATCAGGGGGCTTCCTTCTTTCCAGTCGGAGAGGGCTTCACAGCCAAACATATACTTCTTTGTCTCGGCGGGATTGGTGAGGGCGTTCCAAACGTTTGAGGCAGGGGCGTGGATGTCGATGCTGTTGATGATCGTCAATGGGGAGCTCATGGTGTTTCGATTTATTTTGTGTGGCAAGATAAGCGATCGAGGGTGGCCGCGATTGCGTTTTACGGATTCTTTCTAGCGCTTTGCGTTGCGATCAGACCGCGCCTCGCGCCGGCCCGGTCTGATGGAATCTGGAGTATGGCCGAAATGTTTCCTGAAGGCGTTGTTGAAGTGCTGGGGGGTGGAGTAGCCCAGCTCGAAGGCGATCTCGGCTGCCGTCTTTTGGGAATCGAGCAGGTAACGGCGTGCCAGTTGGAGACGTTGGGCGGTGAGGTAGCCGAACACGGTGGTTTGGAATGTCTCTTTAAAGCCGCGTTTGAGCTTGTATTCGTTGAGGCCGACGGTGCGGGCGATCTCGGACAAGCTCGGCGGACAGTGGACGCTTTCGTTGACAAGATCGCGGGCGGCGAGAATCCTTTCCTTGTCGGCATCAGATCGCAGGTATTGGGGGTTTGCCCGAGTCGCGCGGTCGCAGGATTCTGCGCATAGAACGAGGAGTTCGATGCTTTTGGAGAGGAGGAAAAGGCGCTGAAGATCTCCGGTATAACTATGGTGCAGGATCTGGTCGATGACCTGTTGGATGGCGGGGTCTACTGCACCCCAATCGTCTGTGAGGATGACGGGCTCTCCTTTGATGATCCTTTCGGAAAATCGCTTCAGCAGGTCGGTCGCGTTTTGGGTAAAGTTCAGGAACGTTTCCCGCGGAAATTGAACGCCAAAAGTTTCCAATTCGAAGGTCCGGTTGTATACGGTCATCTCGAAATCCTTGGAGTAAAGGATATTGTGGTGGCCGCCGATAAGGTCGAACGTGGTGTCGAGCTGCCGGTGCTGAAAACTATAATTTCCTTTCAGTCCGATGTGAAGGCGAACGACGTCGGTCATTGGGCTGGCGGCCGTGAATTCGGTGAGCACGCGGAATTTGGAGACAGCGTGGCCCATTCGGATGCCGTCGAATTCCCAGCTAAGGGAGTCGCGGGTGCCGGTATCGGTCTCCAAATGAAGCGGCGTGTGTGTCATACCCGGGAAATTTGGGCGGAAGGTACGGAAAATGCCTTTTTCCGGTATCTTGTAGCTTTATGAGATTTGTTCGTTACTATTCAAGGCAGTTCGAGATCGTCTTCGAGATGATCAGCCATCTTTTCAGACCGCGTGGAGAGGACACGATCTTGTACTTTGAAGAGATCGGTCTGACGTTATCTGTCCCGCTTTATCTTGCCGTTCTCACAAAAAAGCAACTCGCCAACAAACTAAAAAAGGCGAGCGAAAGGGGCAAAAAGCCTACCACGTCTTTTGCGATCGGTGACAATTGCCAGCCGCTGTTTATAGCGCGCAATGCGGAGAATTATTATATGTCGGGAATAATGATTCCACTCGCGGGCCGCAGACCCGTTGACGCTAAAAATGAATATTACGAATTCCTGCAGAGCCAATTGAATGACCTGAAGGATAGATATAAACAGTATGTAAAGGTTCGGGTGGAGGAACAGTCCGTGAACGGCGTGATCGGTGAACTGCCGTTTGAAAAAAGCGAGATTACAGCGCGGGTGCCGGAGGAAGTACTTTACAACGAATACTATTATCATGGGTTTCATCGGGACTACCAGATCTTGCTTTGCGCCATGTTCTCCGGGGAGAAAAAAGGGAAGGATATGTTGCGGCATATCGAGGAGGCGAGATTTTCATAATTCCTCAGCGAAAGTATCAAAAGGCGATTGCCACGTGTCCACTGCAAGAATACGGTTGATATCATCCGTTATATGCCTTTTGGCCTGGATGAACCGGGACTCAGCTTCTTTCTTCGGTGTTCCTTTTATAGCCGACCTGATATCCCATTCGATATCTTCGAATTCGGACCGGATGCCGGACTTTATCCGGGATAATTCGCGGCCCAGGGTTCGTGAGATCTGCTTATAATTTTCGAAGGATGACATTAATTTCCGGGCACTGTTCATCGAATAGTCTGCAGGCAGATTGTCACGGATCGCGGTGAGCTGCGTTTTGGCTTCCTGTAGATTCATGGATCCTTCTTTTTGGCAAAGTTACCTGCATTCCGCGTAGAGATACACCTTCAATTTTCGAAAGCCGGGAGAATAAACCTTGCCAGGAGATCAAAGGCTCTTTTGGCTTTCCAGGAGTTGTAATTTCCTTGGGTGAAAACGACAACCAGGCCCAGGCGTTCGACAATCATTATGTATTGGCCGCCGTTTCCGGAGGCAAAGAGCACATTTTCCCCGAAGGCGCTGGTCCTGATCTCCTCTCTGTACCAATAATAGCCATAATAAGTTGGCTGTGGAATGGCAACAGCAGACCGGCTGAACTTCACAAACGAGAAATCCGGGATGGAAACCGGGGTGCTGGTAGACTTCTCCAGCCAGGCCGCTGAAACGATCCTATGGCCATTCCACATTCCTTTTTGCCGAACCATTTCCCCTATTTTCATCAGATCGGAGGGCAGGATGTAAAAAGACCCGGCAGTCATTCCGTCCCCATTGGGATCTATTGTCCACTTATAATGGCTAATTTCCATTGGGTCGAACAGATACCTTTTAGCGAAATCCATGATCGACATTTTTGCGACCCGGCTGATAATCCCGCTTATGATCATAGGATCACACGAAGTATAGGCCCAAACTGTACCGGGTCTGTCCTTCATCGGAAGATTCAGGGAAAATCTGACCCAATCCTTTGTCGCCACCATATCTGCTTCGCAATCTTTCCCATCGTTAAACTCCTCACAGTCAAAGCCGGATTTCATTCGAAGAAGATTTTCAATCGTCATGTCCTTTTTCCAGGCATTATTGCTTGCAAAATCCTTAAACTCGGGAAAAAAAGAATATACGTTCTGGTTGACATCCCGAATAAGCCCTTTATCGACGGCAATGCCAGTCAGCAGGCTGGTAATGGATTTAAAGGACGAGCGGGAATCGTGCATTGAATCTTTGTTCCACCCATTGAAATACCGTTCATAATTCAATATTCCATTTTTAGAGATCAAAATACTATTCATATCGGAATAAATATTCGCAGTGACGACTGAAGTCATGCTATCAAGAAGTCTACCCTTTTTTTCGCTGATGGATTGGCTATTCGCGTGATAAGCCGCGGCCAGAATAAGCAAAATGCAGTATTTTGCCTTGCCTCTTACAAACATATAAGAAGATTAATGATAGAATGATTAGTATTATTATTGTAAAAATAGAATCCTCAATACCAAATTTTCCGCCGATGAATAAAACAGGTCCTTCGAATTTTGCCTTAATTATATAGCCGGCATTTTCTTCCCCAGATAGGGTTGAACCGTAAAGCGGTAGTGAGAAATTCCACCCCAAATGAAACGAAAAAGGGAGCCATAATTGTTTAGTTAAACTATACATCAAACTCACCGCAAAACTGAAAAGCAGCATTGTTAAAACTGACATTATTGAAACATAATTATTAAATAAGTGTGCTACTGTAAACGTAATGCAAATCAATAGGAGTGCCCAAAATGTGCCTAACCACTCTTCTAAAATTCTGTAAATAATCAACCGAAAAAAAATCTCTTCTAATAGTGCAGCTGTAAAGAGAAATGAAAAAGGCGCGAAGAGATAGGAATAGTTTTCGATCTTTTATATTCTGTAGTATCCCATTAAATATAGCAGGAGAACAACGAGTGAAAGCGACAAAACCCCCAAGACGAACCCACCCATAAATTGTTTTGGTAATTTCTTCGGCGATAGTTCCGTGATTCTTCTTTTTTCATAAAAGCGAAACAGGACGAAATAAGTAAAAATTAATACAATTGCGGAAATATAATTTTTAATTGCTTCTGATATAGTTTCTGTGAAACCTATATTCTTCAAAATTGGCTTGGTGATAAAAGTCTTTACTACAAATAAAATTGCAAGACAGATGGAAATACTCAAGATGATTTTGATAATCGGGAAATACAGCAGTTTTTTGATTGAAACAGTCATTATTTTCTTCGATTTATTAGATCTAAAGTTTTTGTAAATAAAGCTTTTTAATATCTTTATAGCAAGTACAGACCAAAAAGTATACTACATACCAAAACTATACTATTGTTGAGTATCAATATTCTAAATTTATCATAAATGAAGAAAAATATTAAACAAGCTCACTGCCCCGTTGATTATGCGTTTCAACGAATAGGCGGAAAATATAAGGGGCGAATTTTATGGGTCTTAAAAGACGGAGTTTTGCGATATGGACAGGTAAAGAGAGCTGTGATAGGTATTACACCAAAAATGCTTACTCAAACGCTTAAAGAATTGGAAGCTGACGAACTGATTACGCGAAAAGTCTATTTGGAAGTTCCGCCAAGAGTCGAATATTCACTTTCCGAGACAGGAAAAGAATTAATTCCGTTTATTAGTCAAATGCGAAGTTGGGGAGAAAAGCAAATGTCATCAAATTGAGATTTTGAATTAGTTGAATGCGATTTCAATGAAGAAACTCATCTATGTCCTTGCCGCGGTGAAATTCGCGCTGCCCTTTCTTCTGCAAAATGCTGTGTATGAACCCCATCGGGATGAGTTTCTCTACCTGGCGGAAGCCCGCCACCTGGCCTGGGGTTACCTGGAACTGCCGCCGGTGCTAAGTGCGCTGTCTTTTATTTCAAATTTATTTGGTGGTGGTCTCTTCTGGATAAAGTTTTGGCCCTCGCTGGGAGGGGCACTGACGTATGTGCTAATCGGCAGGATGATCCTGATGATCGGTGGCGGGCGGTTTGCGCTTTTGCTGGGTTGGCTGCCATTTGTGTTCGGTTACTTTTTGCATGTGCATTTCATGCTACAACCCAACTTCCTTGAGATGCTGGCCTGGACCGCGATGGCCTATGGGCTGATGCTCCATGTCCGGACCGGGAAGCAGGTGGGGCTTTATATCGCGGGATTGGGATTCGGGCTGGGGATGCTGAGTAAATATTCCGTAGCTTTTTTTGCCGCCGGCCTGCTGGTGGGGCTATTGCTGACCCCGGAGCGGCGGGTCTTGCGGAATCGTCATTTTTACTTTTCCTTTATGGTGGGCCTTTTGATCTTTCTACCTAATTTGATCTGGCAGGGTGTGTATGGCTGGCCCATCATTCACCACATGACAGAGCTAAAACAACAGCAGCTGGACCATGTCAGCCGGGTGAATTTTCTGATCGACCAGCTAACTTATAACCTACCTGGTTTGCTGATCTGGGTTGCAGGTTTGTATTGGCTTTTCTTCACAAGGGAGGGGAAACCGTACCGGTTTGCCGGCTGGGCGGTATTGCTGGTGTTGGCTTTCCTGACGGTTGCGCGGGGCAAAAGTTATTACGCGATGGGTGTCTATCCGGTATTGTTTGGTTGCGGAGCCGTATACCTGGAACGGCTGACCGGCTTGTGTCGGGGGAGGTTGTGGTGGCGGTTGGGGATGGTGGTTTTTTCGGTTATTGCCGGGTGTTACCTGAATATGATTGCGCTGCCGATGCTGCCTCCCGCACAGCTTGTAGAATTCTATAAAAGAAACCCTGTCTTCCGCCGGCTTGGTTTCCTGCGGTGGGAAGACCAGCGGGACCACGCGTTGCCACAGGATTTTGCCGACATGTTGGGTTGGAAGGAGATGACAGTGAAAACGGCAAAAATCTATCACTCCATGGACAGTATGGCAGGCAACGGAACGGTCCTCGATGCCGACAACTATGGTGAAGGGGCGGCGCTAGACTATTACGGATGCGAATTTGGGCTGCCGCCCGCGATGGGTCACGGCGCCAATTATCTGATTTGGACTGCCAAGGACTTTTATACTCACAATAGCTTTATCCTCATTACAGACAATCGGGGCGAGCTTCACGGGGATTTTATGAAACAATTTACCTATGCGGTGGCGTTGGATAGTATCGGCACCCCTTTCGCCAGGGAGTGGGGCAGCTATATCATTTTGATGAAACAGCCAACCGCGCAAGGCAGAAAAATATGGAAAGAGTTTTATGAGGGGCTTAGGGCGAACATCTCGGTATTCGGGCGATAGGTCCCGGTTGTATCATAGAATTAAATTCGGGTTACGCCAGCGGACCAGACGCCAGGCTACGGCAGCGGAGAGCAACATTCCGATGGCGAGGGCGATCGGTCCCCACATCTTTTCGGAGGAGTAGAGGGCTCCCGTCAGGGCAATCAAATAGATGGCGGTGGGCAGGAGGATCATGATGATCAATCCGGCGATATTGAGGGGAATCTTAAATGGTCGCGGTCTTTGGGGTTCCCGGACGCGGAGAATGATCAGGGCGAGGAATTCGAGGAAGAGGCCGGCTCCGTATAAGATGATGTCCATGACGACGAGGTCGGAGAAGGTGAACAGGACCAGGATGCTCACGATAGCGGAGGACACGAGGATAGACATGTAGGGAGTTTTGTAGCGGCGGTGAAGGGCGCAAAACCAGGTAGGTAGCAACTGATCGTCGGCCATGACTTGTGGCACGCGGGAAACGGATAGGAGGACGGCCGAGTAAAGGCCCATTTGGGCGGCCATGCCGCCGACCGCCACGAGGATGCCGAGCCATCGGCCGCCGACGAGGGTACCGAGCACCGGGAATCCGCGGTTGTCCGTGTCGAGAGTTGTCGGGTCGATACCGGACCAATGGACGGAGAGGGCCGTCATTAAATAGATTCCGAGGATAAGCAAAAAGGCGATACTGATGGAGAAGATGTAAGAGCGCACGGGTCGCCGGACCTCGCCGGCGTAGGTAGTAGCGTTATCCCAACCCAAAAAATTCCACATCACGTAATAAAGGCCCAGGGAAACGGCCGGCAGTTGTACCCCTTTGAGGGAGGGAGTGGGGATCGTGTGTGCGTGACCGGTATGGAGCAGCAAGATGAATATGAGGAGGAAGGGGGCGAGCACTATGACGCCGAGCAACATCGAGACCCTCCCCACCGGAACGATACCCAGGATATTGAGGAGTGCGGAGGACCAGATGATGGCGAGACAGATGATCAGTCGGTAGTGGATGATCTCGGGAAAGAAGAATGACGTATACGTGACAAAGAGGACGGGATAGATGGCGAGGTCGAGAAAGGTATAGAGCCAGGTCCACCAGCCTTCGAAGAAGGCCCAGCGGAGGCCGAGGGCGTGTTTGACCCACTGGTAATAACCACCGGTCACGGGCATGAGGCTGTTCAGCTCCAGGACGGTGAGGATGGTGGGGATGTCCCACAATAAGGGGGTAACGAGTAACAGGAGGATCGCGCCTTGGGTACCAACGCCGGAAAAGAGCTGCTCCAGTCCATAGGGACCGCCGGATACAGTCAGGAAGATAACGGCAGCCAGTTGCAGGGGCCGGAGCTTGCCGGATGATCGATGGCCGCTCACCAGGACCTGCTCAGTTTGGAGGGGTCAAAAATCCTGTCTTCCAGGGTGATGTCGGTTTTACATTCATGGTAGATCTCGGTCTGGATCAATTTGCCTTTGATGTAGAATTGGCATTTGGTCTCGCAATATCCACCGCCGAAGGGCTGCCAGTCCTCAAAGCGGGCGTCCATTTGGTTGTCTGCTTTGATCATGCGGACGAGGCAAAGGTTCTGCTGGTCGATCCACAACTGGTTGGCACCCTCCTTGCCGATGACATAGACGGGATGACCTTTCCAGTTGTCTTCGCGGGTCTGGGTGAGGTCGAAGTGCAGCGAGTCGCTGAGAATTTGACAGGTCTGCTCGAGCCGATAGAAGTAAATCCCGCCGAGCAGAAAGATGAGGCCTTCGTTGTTATTGATCGTGACGGATCTGAGTTGCCCGTTGCGGTAGCGGTAGGCGGAATCGCCGCGGAAGATGACGGCGTTGCCACTGTCGGCGGCGCCGAAGTCCATACGAAAGCGATCGGGGAAACGAATGAACTCGTGCCAGGTTTGAGTTCCGCGGAGGCTGTCGTTGCGGTACATTTCGGTGGTCTGGGTAAAAGTAAGGGTATGGTACCACTTTCCTGCGTAGCGGTCGTGCATTTTTTTGACGATGTCGCGACCCGAGGGCGGGAGGGGAAACGGCGATGGGGCCCCGGAGTGATGGAGGGCCGCCGACAGGAGGAAGATGAGGAATATTCTACTCATTTTGGGTAATAACGACTGGCTTTATGCACTTTTACCGACCGGCCGTGTGGGTCGTAAGTTAATAAAAATCCGGCACGGAGCCAGTATATAGAGTGATATGCGTACTACACATAAATATCCCTTCTACATCCGGGCGACAGTCATTCTCTTTGGGCTGGTCCTGTGTTCGTTCGCACTGGCCAATCTCCGGGGGATACTGATCCCCTTCTCTTTTGCGCTATTCCTGGCCGTCCTGCTGAACCCGTTGATGGAGCGACTGCTGCGGTGGCGCGTTCCGCGGGTTGCGGCGATCGCGGTTTCCCTGATCGTTGCCATCTTGCTCATCAGCGGGGTATGGTATTTCCTGGCGAATCAGATCATGCAGTTCACCGATCAGCTGCCCTTGTTGCAGAAGAAGGCATCGGAACTGATCGTTCGGTTGCAGCAGTATTTACTTCGGGATTTTAATATCCCGATCGCAAGAACCAATTCCTATCTGGCCGAGGCGAGGGCCGGGATCAGGCCATTGCTGGAACGGACACTGGGAACGGTGGCCGGGACGATGGGAACGGTCTTTCTCCTGCCGGTGTATACTTTCTTTTTGTTGTATTACAAGAACCTAATCCTGAATTTCCTCTACGATGTCTTTGCGGAGGAAAATGCCGAGGAGGTGAGCACGGTGTTGCGTCAGGTGCGGGGGGCGATCCAGAGTTATATGTATGGGTTGCTGATCGAGGCGTCGATCGTGGCGACGCTGAATACGTTCGCGTTGTTGATCCTGGGGGTGCCGTATGCAGTTCTGATGGGGGTGCTGGGGGCGCTTTTGAATGTTCTACCTTTCTTTGGGGGGATTTTGGCGGCGCTGCTGCCGATGATGGTGGCGACGATCACGAAGGATGGGTACCATACGCAGATCGGCATCGCGCTGAGTTATATCGTCATCCAGTTCATCGACAATCATATCCTGATCCCGTATATCGTGTCGGCAAAAGTGCGGATCAATGCATTGTTGTCGCTGGTGGCGGTGTTGTTGGGGGGAGCGGTGTGGGGGCTGGCGGGGATGTTCCTGTCTATACCTTTTATTGGCGTCTTAAAGATCATTTTTGATCGCATACCGGAGATGCGGCCGTGGGGCCGGTTGTTGGGGGATAAAGTGGAACCGAGGAAAATGCTGAGGCGGGGGCAGATCAGGGCGGTGAAGTGAGGAGGCGAATTCGCCACAATTAGAATTGGGTTAACTGATCAGGTGCGGGATAAAGCGGCTGAGGTTGTCGGTGACGAGGTTGTCTGATTCGCGTATGCCCATGCCGGCGGGTTCCTGGCCGATGATCCAGCTGCCGAGGACGGGATGTTTGCCGTCGAAGTCAGGAAGGGCGAAGAGCTGCTGGTAGATGTGACCTTCGGTACCGTATTCGCCGCCGGTCTGCTGTATGAGATTGCCGGACCGGACGAGGTCGATATTGGCGCCTTCGCGGGAGAGGATCGGCTTGCGGACGTAGTCGGTGAGGGGACCCGGCTCGAAGTAGGCGGGCAGGAGCCAGGGGTTCCCAGGATAGAGGTCCCAGAGTATGGGGAGGATGGCTTTGTTGGATAAGATCATTTTCCAGGCGGGTTCGATCCAGTAGGAGAGGTTCCGATCCGCCAGGATGTTGGGCCCAAATTCTTCGCCCGCCATCCATTCCCAGGGGTAGAGTTTGAAGATATTCTGTATCGGCTGGTCCTGACGGTCGACGAAAACCTTGTTGGCCTTATCCCACCCGATGTCGTCGATATACAGGAGTTGGGTCTCGAGCCCGCTCTGGATCGCGCAGTCGCGAAGGTATTCTGTGTTGCTGAGGTCTTCGAGGGATTCGCGGACGCACGCGAAATGGAGCTTACCGGGGTGAAGCCAGGATTGCAGGTAGCTCCAATAGGCGATCAGCTTTTCATGGATGCTGTTGAACTGGTCCTTATCCTTATCGAAGTCCCGCAGCCAGAACCATTGGATGATACCGGCTTCAAAGAGGCTGGTGGGCGTATCGGCGTTGAATTCGAGTAGCTTGACCTGCCCATCTCTAAAACAAAGATCGAACCGGCCGTAGATGGAGGGATGATCTGCTTCCCACGTCTTTTCGATATAGGGGACGAAGTCTTTCGGGATAGCGAATTTGCCGTAGAGTTGCTCGTCGATGACGTGTTGCACGGCCACAAGGCAAAGTTCCCAAAGTTCTGCGGTGGCTCTTTCGATGAGCTCGATCTCTCCGAGGCGGAAGGAATAGTAGGCACTCTCGTCCCAGTAGGGAACGTTCGCGGTATGAAAACCAAAGCCGAGCTGTTCGACAGCCTGTTGCCAGTTATTGCGGGGATGAATGGCGAAGCGTTGCATAGGGGTTGATTTAGGATTCCACTGAAAGCGCGCTTTCGCCAAAGCCGCCGCGGACGATACCGCTTTTGACGGCGCTGTGGCCGATATTCACTTCTTCGCTGAGGGCGTTGGAATAGTAGCCCAGACGCCGGTAGCCGAAGGGGGTATAGATGCCATAGGGGCGAAATGCATAAAACAAAAAAGCGTAGCCCGGGTGCGAGTGCTGCATAACGGTGTAAGGTGCGGTGCTGTCGCTTCGGATATAGGTCCTGCCGCCGGCGCGCCATTGCGGCTCGGGACGATCACAGGAGGCGAGCAAAGCGGTCATAAGGACCAGCTGGATTTGTTTTGTCTTTTTCATGGCTACTTCATTGTGATGAAGATCTGGTAATCCTTTTGCACAACGACCGTTCTGCTGTTGCCGCTGCTGTCCGTTCCCTCCGTGCTGATGAGGCCAAGACCGGGAACGGTGTCACGATGGACGATGGTAGAATATATCTGGCCGTTGGCCCAAACCCTGTGTGTGGTCAGGACGACGTCATGGGTGCTGTCGGCGTGTTCGACGGTTATCGAGGTTTCGATGGAACCGGAGTGGTCGACCGTGCTCGTGAGATCTTCTTTTTGCCCACAGGAGGAAAGGGCGATCCCGCAGGCGGCCGGGATAAGAAGGGCAAGGAAAACTATGGGTCTTGGAATCATAATAGGTTTGATGGTGTCCATAAAGATAGTAGGTTTGGGTCTATGATAGAGACGGTGCTCCGCGCATATTTACCGGATATTGAACATTTTTCGATGGTACCGATCGGTTCGGGGTTGATCCATCGCACGTGGAAGGTAGTGGTCCCCGGAGAGGGCGGCTATATCCTGCAGGAAGTGAATACGGGGGTCTTTAGCAATCCGGTTGCCATTGCGGAAAATTTGGATAAGATCGGGCGGTGGCTGGCGGAACGTGAGCCGGAGTATCGTTTTACAGCGCCGTTGCGGACGGCTGACGGGTCGGTGTTCTATCGCGATTCTGCTGGCGGTTATCTGCGAATGTTCCCATACGTTGTCGGATCGAGGACTTTGGATGTCGTTGTCAATCCGGGTCAGGCGTTTGAGGCTTCGCGGCAGTTTGGGTTGTTCACCCGGATGTTGCGGGGGTTTGATGTGGGACAATTACAGGAGACTTTGCCGCGGTTCCATGATTTGGAATTACGGTATGAGCAGTTCGACCGGGCGGTGTTTTCGGGGGATGTTTCGCGGGTCAGGGATTCTGCCGGGCTGATCGCTTTCCTTCATGGTCAGCGGGGGTTGGTGGATGAGTATATTGCGTTGAAGCGCGATCCGGGCTTTCTACTTCGGGTGACACATCATGACACAAAGATCAGTAATGTGCTTTTTGATGACGGGGATAAAGGGCTTTGTGTGATTGATCTGGACACGGTGATGCCCGGCTATTTTATCAGTGATGTGGGGGATATGATCCGGACCTATGTGTCGCCGGCCAGTGAGGAGGTGGTGGATCTGTCGACCGTGGTGGTGAGGCGGGAGTTTTATCAGGCGATCCGGGAAGGGTATCTTGGGGTGATGGGGGATGTGCTGAGTGCATCGGAGCGGGAGCGGTTTTTTTATGCAGGGTTGTTTATGGTATATATGCAGGCGTTGCGGTTCCTGGCGGATCATTTGAATGGGGATGTGTATTACGGCGCGCGGTATGCGGGACATAATTATAACCGGGCGGCGAATCAAGTTGCGTTATTACGGGGGTTGATGGATTCTGGTTTATGAGAGGCCGCGTTCGAAGTGCAGCTCAGGAATCTCCACGTCGGCAAAACCTTTTTTGAGCAGCCGATCCCGGAAGGCCTGCTGGACGTCGTATTCGCCATGGACGATGAAGAGAGCCTTCACCTGCTTCGGGTCCTGGCAGGCAAGGAACTGGGTGAGGTCTTCGTAGTCGCCGTGGGCGCTCATGCTGCGGATGCTGCCGACCTCGGCATGGACTTCGTGGAGGACGCCGAAAATGTGGACCTCCTTTGCGCCGGCCATGAGCCGGCCGCCCAGGGAGTGCGGCTCGCAATAGCCAACGAGGAGGATGGTATTGCGGGAGTTCTCGATGTTATTGCTGATATGGTGTACGACCCGGCCACCGTCTGCCATGCCGCTGGCGGAGATGATGACGCAGGGTTCGTTGCGATAGTTCAGGAGCTTGGATTCGTCTACGGTTTTGATGTATTTGAGGCCCCGGAAGTCGAACGGGTCCTTGTCGGTCTCGAGGACTTTCTGGATCGTCTTATTGAAGTATTGCGGGTAGTTTTTCACGATCTGGGTGGCGGCAATGCTCAGGGGGCTATCGACGTAGTAGTCGAGAGGCGGGAGCCGGCGTTCTTCTTCGAGCTGATTGAGGGCGAAAAGCAGTTCCTGGGTGCGGCCGACGCTGAAGGCGGGGATGATGAGCTTGCCTTTCTTTTGCAGGCAAGTCTTTACGATCCAGTCGAGGATCATGCCCGGGGTGTTGGCGACGGGGTCGTGGAGACTATTGCCATAGGTAGATTCGATCAGGATATAGTCCGCCTGTGGGAAGACTTCGGGGGAACGGAGGATATCGTCCTTATAGCGGCCGACGTCGCCGCTGAAGGTAAGGTGCGTCTCTTTCCCCTCTTCCTTTATCTTCAGGTGAACGGCAGCGCTGCCGATGATATGCCCCGCGTCGGTGTAGAGGACCTGGACGTCTTCGTCGACCGGATGCCAGGTATCGTATTCGACGCTTACGAAGTGGTCCATGGCGCGTTTGGCATCGTCGGTGTCGTATAGCGGTTGGAGATAGGGCTGGCCTTCGGCCTTGCGGCGCTTATTGGCATATTTGATGTCATCTTCCTGGATGCCGGCGGAGTCTTCGAGAAGGACGGCGGTGAGTTCGCGGGTAGCGGGAGTACAGAAGATCTTGCCGGTGAAGCCGTCCTTGACCAGTTTGGGGATAAGGCCGCTATGGTCGATATGTGCATGGGAGAGGATGAGGTTGTCGACCTGAGCTGGCGTGAAGCCCCAGTTTCGGTTGAGGACGTCGGTCTGAAGGCCCATGCCCTGGAACATGCCGCAGTCGAGCAGGTATTTCTTTCCATTACTGAGCGTGATGAGGTGCTTCGACCCGGTAACGACGCGGGCGGCGCCATGGAATGCAATCTTCATAGACTATACATTAGGGGTGAATGTACGGATTTTTCAAGTGGCCGGTGTTTTGGCAGCGTCTTTTTTTGCGGCTGACCTTATCTTGAAGGACCAGGTGATGAAAAATTCGGCGACGGGCTCGCCGGAAGGGTTCGCGCCCGCGGAGCGGGCGCGTATGGTCTGACCTTCACCGGTGGCGATGGCTTTTTGGATGGCATCGCTGATGAGGAGGCCGTCGCTGCATTGGAAATGAGTGCGGCCAGTGGCCTTTTTGAAGTAGTTGGCTTCAAGGTGCACAACGAGCATGGAGACGGATGGTTTACGCTTGTATAGTTGGGCCATCGTAAGGGCCCCCGTGCTCATTTCGGCGGCCATGGCGAGGCAGGCAAAGTAGGTGGAGCGGAATGGGTTGCGGGTAAACCATTTATAGGGAACCGTAACAGTGCAGGCGCTGGCGTCGAGATGGGTGATGCGAAGGCCGGCGAAGAAGGCGCTGGGGAGACGGGTCAGCAGGTAGAGGCGGAACAGAAAGGGGTTGGCGGCGATGCGGATGAAATTTGCCATGGCTAAGTTATTTTTTATCGATTTGGACGATGGTGGTGACAATCGTGTTAGGGCTTGCGGCGCTTCGGGTTTCGAGCGTGAACTACATATTTCCTTTGGGTCCAAGCCACCCTGGTCGTCGGAGGAGTCGCGGGAGTCGGGGTCGTCGACCATGCGGATGGGGGGCATAGACAGGCGTTTGTTTACCCAATAAAATTAGGGAGAATTTCTCAGAGCTCAATCTGATTGCGGAGGAGGTCGGAGAACTCGTCGCGTTTGCGGATGAGGTGGGCCACGCCGTCTTTGACGAGAACTTCGGCCGGCTTATAGCGTGAGTTGAAGTTGGACGACATTTCAAAACCGTAGGCGCCGGCGTTGCAGAAGACGAGATAGTCGCCTTCGCGGACTTGGTTGATACTACGGTCCCAGGCAAAGGTATCGGTCTCGCAGATATTGCCGACGACGGAATAGTGGCGAGGTTCGCCGCTGGGATTGCTGATGTTGACGATCCGGTGGTAGGCGTCGTAGAACATGGGGCGGATGAGGTGATTGAACCCGCTGTCGACGCTGGCGAAGGTGGCGGCGGAGGTTTCCTTGATGACGTTGACTTTCGTGATGAAATAGCCGGATTCGCTGACGAGGAATTTGCCGGGTTCGAACCAGACCTGTAAAGGGCGACCGCCGGGGTTCGGTTGCGATGCGAATGCTTTGGCGACCTTTTGGGCGAGGCTCTCGATATCGGTTTCGGTGTCGCCGTCCTTATAGGGCACCTTGAAGCCGCCGCCAAGGTCGATAAACCGGAGGTCATGGAACCGGGGGATCAGGTCGAAGAGGATCTCGATTCCCTTGACAAAGACGTCCACATCTTTTATCTCGCTGCCGGTATGGATATGTAGGTCATGTACTTTTAGGTTGTATTTTCCTACGAGCACCAGGATCTTTTCGACCTGGTCTACCGGGATGCCGAATTTGGATTTGTCGTGGCCGGTGGAGATCTTGAGGTTGCCGCCGGCCATAATGTTGGGGCGGAGCCTAACCCCGACGGGGTAGGCGGAGCCAAATCGTTGGCCAAATTTTTCCAGATTCGACAGGCTATCGATATTGATGATTATGCCGAGTGACTGCGCTTCTTCGATCTCGTCGAAGCCAATCCCATTAGAAGTGTAGAGGATGCGTTCTCTGGGGAAGCCGGCGTGGAGGGCCAGACGGGCTTCGTTGATGGAGCTGCAGTCGACATTGGCGCCAAGGTCCCGGATGTAGCGCAGGATGTTGATATTCGTGAGCGCCTTGCAGGCGTAAAAGAATACGGTGTTGCTATCGCGAAAAGCGGCGGCAAGTTTTTGGTATTGCTCCTTTATCTTCTCGGCATGGTAGACATAGACAGGAGTGCCGAATTGTTGGGCGAGACGATTGAGGTGTTCGGAGGAAAGGGATTGAGACATGTTAGCGATTAGTTTTGGGGGTCAGCTTCGGGGTCCCGGGGTGGGTTGAGGTCGGGGTCCCGGGGGCTGTCGGAATCAGCGTCCCGCGGGGCGTCCGCATTTCCTGCATCGGGGTCTTCCAGTTCGCCGTGACCGTTGATGATGATCGTGGGTTCGACAAGGGTCTCGGCAAAGACTTCTTTTAGTTTGGGCAGATCGATGGGAGAGTTGATGCCGAAATAGTCCATAAAAGTCTTTGAGGTCGAGTAGACGAGCGGCTTTCCAGGCATGTTTTCATTGCGGCCGGAGATAATGATGAGCTCTTTTTCGAGCAGCCTCTGAATGCTGTAGTCGCTGTTGACGCCGCGGATGGATTCGATTTCGCCCTTGGTAACCGGTTGCTTGTAGGCGACGATGGCTAAGGTCTCCAGCGCGGCGGCGGACAATCGTTTGAGGTATTTGTCGCCGTTGAGCTGGGCGATAGTCTTGTGGTAGTCCTTTTTTGTCAGGAACTGCCATCCGCCGCCGCTTTCCCTTATTTCGAAGGGATAGAAAGCAGACGAATATTTTTCGACGATACCGTCGATGGAGGTCTGGATCTGTTCCAGCGTCAGCTTTTCTTCCATGAAGCCAAAAGCGTTATTGATCAGCTCGGTGATCTCCATGGAGGTCAATGGCTTGTCGCTGGCAAAGATCAGCGCTTCGATATGCGGGATAATAGTTCCGATTTCCATTACGTCTGTTTACCCTTGTAGCGCGGCGGCTCCGCTCACGATTTCCGTCAGTTCGGTGGTGATCGCGGCCTGGCGTGCGCGGTTGTACGACAGGCGGAGCGATTTAAGAATTTCGTTGGCGTTTTCGCTGGCTTTATCCATCGCAGTCATGCGGGCGCCATGCTCGGACGCGTTAGCGTCGAGCACGGCCTTATAAAGTTGGGTGTTGAGGATCTTCGGCATGAGCTCGGCGATCAACTCATCCTTACCGGGCTCGAAGATAAAGTCGGCTTTGGCGGCGCCTGCTTTGCGTTGCACTTTTGGGATGGGCAGGAATTTTTCAACGACGAAGTTCTGGGTGGCCGCGTTCCTGAACTGGCTGTAGACGATCTCGACGGCATCGAATTCTTTGTCCCCGAAGCCCTTCACGGCAGCCTGCGCTGCTGCCTGGACGTGTTCGAAGCTAAGCTGAAGGAAAATATCCTTGTAGGTGCCGGAGACGTTGTAGTTGTTCTTGGCAAAATGTTCGTATCCCTTTTTGCCGATAGCCCAGATGCTAACGGTGCCTTTGGCAAATTGTGACGAGTATTTTTCCTTGATGGTCGCTTTGGTGAGTTTGATCACATTTGCGTTGTAAGCGCCGGCGAGACCCCTGTCGCTGGTGATGGCGATAAGCAAGACTTTTTCGATGGGCCGGTCTACGGCGAGGCTATTGCCGAGATCGCCTTCGGAGCTGCTGACGATATTGCTGAGGACTTCCTGGAGCTTCTGAGCATAGGGCCGCATTTGGATGATCGCATCCTGAGCGCGGCGGAGTTTGGCAGCGCTGACCATCTTCATAGCCTTGGTAATCTGCTGGGTGTTCTGGATGGATTTGATCCGGTTGCGTACCTCTTTGAGTTGTCCTGCCATAGCGTGCCTTTAAAATGGCTGCAAAAATAACGCAAACGCGTCAAAATTCCGCGCCTGTGGGAAAATCGAGCAAAGCGAAGATTTCGAGCAAGGAAGGGCGAGGGACGACGCCCCGACGAAGCTCTGGGGAAAAATGCATTCTCAAGTCCGCAATATTTCGGACTTTTGTAACTCAAATTATGGAAAAGAAGTCTAACGAACGCAAGAAGAACCTATCCGCAGCAAAAAAACGTAGTTTGGGGGGCAAGCCCGACGCAGCCGAGCGGCCGGTAAGAACCGGGAAGACCGGGGCGACGGGGATCATCCGGGAGACGGGTTTGGAAGAGTTGCCCTCCGATGCTTCCTCTACAGATAAAAAATTGACCAAGAAGAGATTAGGAAGAAACGGGATGCCGGCGAAGCCTGGGAGGAAGCGGGTGCCTGTCATCTTGGTTACGAATGATGACGGGATCAATGCGCCGGGGATCCGCAACCTGGTAGAGGCGGTCAAAGGGCTGGGAAAGGTAGTGGTTGTTGCGCCGGACAAACCGCAGTCCGGGATGGGCCACGCTATCACGATCGGCAATCCCTTGCGCCTGAATCCGATGCATCATCTTTTCGAGGGTGTCGAAGCCTGGCAGTGCTCGGGTACGCCGGTCGATTGCGTGAAGCTGGCAGTGGATAAGGTGTTGCGGAGGAAGCCAGACCTTTGTCTCAGCGGTATCAATCATGGGGCGAACCATTCGATCAATGTCATTTATTCGGGAACGATGTCAGCAGCGGTGGAAGCATCGATCGAGAGTATCCCGGCGGTGGGTTTCTCGCTGCTTGACTATAGTGTGGAAGCAGACTTCACTGCCGCGCGGAAGTATGTACGGATCATCGTCGAGCAGGTGCTGGCGCACCCCCTTGATAAGCATTTGATCCTCAATGTTAATTTTCCAGCGGTGCCGGAGAATCTGATCAAGGGGATCAAAGTGGCCCGGCAGGCCTATGCAAAGTATGAGGAAGATTTCATCGAGCGGAACGATCCGAATTCGAAGAAATACTACTGGCTGACGGGAAAATTCGTAAATTTTGATAAGGGTCGCGATACGGATGTTTGGGCGTTGGAACACAACTATGTAAGTGTGGTGCCGGTACAATTTGACATGACGAATTACGTTCTAAAGGGCAAACTCGAAAAAACGTGGAAATCGTGATATTCAAGAAAGACAATCTCCGGCTGGGGTTGGTACTCGGGCTGGTAGCGCCGATCATTAGCCTGGTGATATACTATTTTGTGCGATTTTATCCGACCTTTCCCATACGGGAATTCTTCTTTTTCTTACGTACGAATAAGCCGCAGATCACGGCGGTGTCGGTGCCTTGTCTGTTGGCGAATATCGCGTTGTTCACTTACTATATCAACTCACACAAGGATAGCACCGCGAAGGGGATCTTTGCGGCGACGATCCTCTATGCAATCGGGGCACTATTGTTCAAGTTTGTTTAAAGGGTGGTTGGTATTTCTTCCGGAAGCTTGAATAGTGGAGATAAGCGCAAAGTTCTTTTGGAGTGTGGTCATTCAACCCTTATTTTTGCACTCCTTTTTGAAGGGTGGTCGGGGGGCCAAAGGGCCTGCCGGAGCAAAGGAAGGATTGCCCCATAGTATAATGGCAGTACGACAGATTTTGGTTCTGTTTGTCGAGGTTCGAATCCTCGTGGGGCAACTCAGAGGCTTTCTCAACAGATCTTAACAGCCTCTAACATCACTTCAAACCCGCTACAGTAAAGACTTATGGCGGGTTTTTTCATTTTTGCCACTTTCGTTAATTTCCCTCAAAATTCGCTGATTTTGGGAAAGTGTGTTGCACTTTATGTAGCATTTTGTGCAGCACATTTTGTATCTTTATAACATGAAAATGCCCACCTATAAACCGGTCTGGAATTATCGCAAAAAACGCACCCAGAGCGGGCGCTACAAGATTCATATAGAGATTTATATCTCCAGGAATGTAAAACGGGAGTACGAAGAAGTCAAGGTGCCGCTAAAGGTCGCACCGGAGGAATGGTCCGGAAAACACAACGGTTGGGTTAAGATCAGTCACCCCTATGCCTTCGAAATCAACGAGGCTATCAAAACAAAGTTGGCTCTACTTAGCAATCTCAACAGACGATACTATTCAGCCCAAAAAGCGCTGACTTGGCCGCTCATTAAAAAGGAACTGCAGCGGAACCAGAATATGAATTCCTTTTTGGCCTATTTCGGCGAAGTAGTAAAGAACCCTCCGGAAAACCTTGATGATACAACCTTGGACCGTTACAGAGTCGTGCTTGGACATCTCAAAAAGTGGAGACCTGGCATAACATTCAACGATCTGTCCGAAGAACTTTTTCAAGATTTCAAAAATTACCTTGAGAAAAAGAAGGATTTGGTCGGTTCGACCATAAACGGGTATTTCAATGCCTTAAAACGGGTCGTCACATGGGCCAGAAAGGATATGCATATCACCAAAGAACATCAAGAATCTATCTTCGAAGACATTCACATTAAAATTGGAAAGCCAGCACCGGATCATCTCGAAATCCCGGAAATTACTGCCTGGAAAAACTATGACTTCGATGGGAAAAAGTCAGCTTTGGAGCGCGACAGGAATCTCTTCCTCATTCAGATTTACACCGGATTTTACTATAATGATCTCAGGGAATTATTGAAAAATGAATTGAAAACTGATCCGGAATACGGACCTTATTTACAAGCCGGCCGGTACAAGAACGACAACCTGGCCATCGTCCCGCTTTGGAAATTCAAAAATGCATGGCCGCTAATCCAGAAGTACCTCAGCAAAAATCCAGTTGACCCGTACCTGTTCCAACGCGATATTTTCACGGAAGATCAGGCCTATAACAGAAGTCTCAAACGCATTGCCGGCCTGTTAAGCTGGACTCGTAATGTGTATAACAAATTAGCCCGAAAAACAAATTCCCAGCTATACATCCGGTTTGGCAGCAAACGACCGATAGTCTCTAAAATGCTGGGCCATGAAGCGGAAGAAACAACCAAAGCCTATTACGACGTCAACATAATCGAGGTAATAGAGGGTACGAAGGACGTAAATTTGGATAAATTTGATATATAGGATCTTCGTATAGGTCAGTGACCCTGGATAAATGGGCTTTCGGCCTATCGAATATCCGGATCCTTAAAATACCTCTCAACCTCCCCTACCGGAACATATATTTTTCGCTTCTTTTTGACAGCCCGGATCTTATTCTCCGCAATTAGCTGATCAAATTTCCATCTCTTGATGCCGACCACCCGCATGTATTCCAATGCTGGTATATAGCCTGAGCTTATAGGCATTGGCTTCGAGGTTTCGTTCTTCAATTGACCAAGACGGTCCAGTATTTCTTGTTGACCCTTGACTACCTTAGCCAGGTCAGCCTCCATTTTTCTCTCGAACGCCTCCATGTCTTCCTTCGTCACAATTTCCACTCCCATCGCATTCCTTTTTCTCTCCTTACAAATCGTCTTACACCTCCGGGTTATTGCGTCATTTTCAGAGCAAAATTAGCAACCGGCGGGGTATCTATGTTGACCATAATAAGACGAACATTTTTTCTCAGGAATCAAATTATCAATGACCCGGGCGGGATTCAAACCTATTCTCAAATGCCTTGTCTGTAAAGGGTTTCAGCGAGCGACTAATTTTTACTCACCGAATAGCTCACTTTTCAAACTCAGAGTAAATTTACCGAAATATTTCCTTTTTTTTGTTTTCTTTCACTAGCTGTCATATCGATCATCAATTGTATGAGTAAAATGATAATTATAGCAGGTCGAGAGACAACTTAAGCACGAGCGAAAAAAAGTGCTAAATAACTTAGGAATTATGGGCGTTCATCATTGTCTTAATATCATCATATTTATAGTAATGAATACCTCCGATCTTAGACGACCTCAATTGCCCTGAAATTCGCAGATTTTGTAGGGTGCCTGCTGAAATCCCCAGCAATTTCCTCACTTCAGCTCCTTTTAGCCATGGCCTGCAATTCGTTTTGGGTACGTCGGCTAGTAGTTCTCTGATATCAGTCAGCAATTGCAGTCGTAATTCTTCCAAATCTGCCCGGGTGATCAAATCCATTTCCATAAATCACAATTTTCATTCTCATCTTGTTTAAATAGGACTCCGACCAATAGTCATATTTATGTTTGCAAAATTAAAACTTTTGTAGTTACTCAGGTCGGCCTAAATAAGGTCAGGTTCGAGCGGCAAAAATCGTTCTCTAACGCGATTGGAAAGGGCCCCGTAGTTACTATAATAAATATTCTTCATCCTTCTTTGGCAATAAGATATTTGGACAACCCACAAGAAATCAGGAAGATCAGTTTTAATTTTTTATTTTTAGTTTTTTGCCTTTTTCATAATAGATTGGATATTTCGTGCAAACTGTGCCACCGTTTCGCAACAACGTGTGCCATTTCTTTCGCGGCAAACTGTGCCAGTGAGGTTTTCAAATGTTAAAATTTACCACTGCTATTGTAGTTCCCTGAAGATTGGCATGGGGCCGTTTAGTCCGCGGAGCGGAAGATCTATCCGAACCTCAAGTATGTAACTGTCTTCAAAGAGCCTGTGTAGCAGTGGTAAATTAGGGGGTTTTTAGTCTCGCCGCCGGGATTTTCCGGTTAGCGTTATCTGGTGGGCTTTGGCTGTTATTCGGTCCATAATCCCATCGGCGTGTAGCGGCTCCTTAAATAGCTCATACCATTTCCCGACCGGGAGTTGCGAGGTCACGATCGTGGCGCCTTTGCGATATCGGTCATCCAGGATCTCTTTAAGCGTTAAGGAACTTTCGGCGTCGAGCATTTTCAACCCAAAATCGTCCAATATCAATATGGCTGTTTTTGCTAACTGGTGTATGTATTTCCGATAGGTCCCATCCAGGCGCGCAGCGGAGAGTTCCTCAAAGAGTCGGGTAACAGGTATAAATCGGGACGAATATCCCGATAAAATAGCGTGTCGTCCTAAAGCGCAGGCCAGATGTGTCTTTCCGCAGCCGGTTAGACCATTGATGAGTATGGTTTCACCTTTTTTGATGTAGGTTCCTTCTAGCAGGGTGATGAGTTGATCCTTGGTTAAACCGCGTTCCACGCTGCATTGGATATCCTCTGGCACTGCATCATATCGTATTTTTGATTTCTTGAGCAGCCGCTCACTTCTATGATCATTGCGATATCGCTGTTCGCATTCAACAAGCATGGCCATAAAGGTATGCAGATCCGGTATTTGTTGAAGGGGCAGATCAAGGATGGTCTTATAGCGCTGTGCCATACCGTGAAGTCGTAATTGGATCAATTGATCGAGTGTTTGTTGGGTATTCATGATGTAAGAGATGGTAATGTTGATAATGGGGTTACTTAAATGATTCAGGTCCGCGGAGATTGTCATGGGGAGGTAGCGGATCACCCTCGCCTGTTCCGGGCAGTGGTTGTTCGTCTAACCTTTTCTCCAGGATATTGCAGATGGTCTTGTAGTTGAACACGCTGGCCAGCAGCCCGCGCTTACAGGCAGCTTCCATGCGTGCATACCCGATGTTTTTTTTTATCGCTTCCCGGAGCAGCCCCCGGCAGCCGTTAAAGGAGTGCTGCTCCACAGGCCGGGACTTGAGTATCCCCTGCATATAGCCATGGGTCGCAGGACCTATCTTAGCGGCCTGGGTTAAAAAATAAGCGCTATCCCATCCTTTTTGCTCCTGGTAAGCCAGGTGAGCCGGCGGCATGTGTTCAGGAAGGGTGGTATAGGCATAGGGCCTGGGATTGCGGTTATAGGTTACGATGCGTTCCTGACCCAGGTATAGCTCGACCGTATCGGTATCGTATACTGCAGTCAGTTTTTTACCAATGTAGGAGTACGGTACACTGTAGTAGTGGTTGTCTTCGGACAACAAAAAGTGGTAGTTATGCTCCACGGCTCTTTCCGATCGCTTCTTTACTACAAAAGGCTCGCTAGGCAAGGGATTGAGCGTCCCTTTCTCCATGTCCACAAACCGCTCAAAGCGACTATACCGCTTGCGTTGCAGGGGAGTATGGTTGTGGCGTTCTACCTGCAGGCGGATTGCTTCGTTAAGTTCTTCGATGCTGCCAAAGGTCTCATTACGCAGGGGAGCATATATCCGTTGGTAAGAGAGCTTAACGCCTCCTTCTACATGCGGCTTGTCTTTGGGTTTGCATACCCTGGCAGTGATCAGGGCAGTACCGTTGTGGATCGACCATTGTTCCAGCAATTCATTAAACGTGGGTTCGTACCGGGAGGCTTTAATGACCGCCTGCTTCATATTGTCGCATTTAGTCTGCATCGGTACCCCGCCAAAATAACGAAGACAGGCATTGAGGGCTTTGACCAGTTGTGGAACCGTGGCATCCAATAGCGCTATGACGAACGTATAGCCGCTATAGGGTAATACGGCTACAAAGACGACGCAGGCCACTTCACCCAGCACTTTATCCAGGTAACTGATTTTATCACCCGCAAAATCAATTTCAAGCACGTCACCGGCTGCATGTTCCTGGTGCATGGAAGCCTGGCTGATGGCTTTGGCTTCATCTAAAAGCTCACAAAACCGGGTGTACCCATAGCAATCCGGATACACCTTCCTGTACTCGGCCAGCAAAAGCTTTTTGGTAACGCCCCGCTTGTTTAATTCCTCCAAAAAATAATCCCTGCGCAACATAAAGTCGTCCAGTGCGCACGCCGATCAAACTGACCACGTCAGGCCGAAGCAAATTGACCACCTGTTTTGCTGGCGAAGATTTTCAGTTCATGTCTGTTCAGGCGGTTCATAAAAATTGATGTCGTTTTGGCGTCTACCT